>ERZ1034669.107-NODE-107-length-38524-cov-17.479139_pt1 | contig 38524 bp, 62 predicted proteins | sample MGYA00520705_ERZ1034669 | MGnify/ENA primary metagenome ERZ1034669 (study PRJEB33766, sample SAMN09781766) | gut metagenome | biome: gut microbiome | host: Homo sapiens | place: Madagascar | study: EMG produced TPA metagenomics assembly of the PRJNA485056 data... | reverse complement strand
AAGCACAGCGCACTCTTTCACGCCGCCAGCGCCGGGCTAAAAAAGAGCAGCGTTCCTTGCGGGAAAGCAAAAACTATCAGAAGCAGCGTTTGTTAGTCGCTAAGATCCATACACGGGTATTTGACCGCCGCCATGATTTTCTCCAGCGCACGTCTACAGCACTGATCAAGAACCAAGATCTCGTTGTAGCTGAAGAATTGAGGAGTAAGAATCTGTTAAAAAATCATGCTTTGGCAATGAGCATCAGCGATGTTGGCTGGCGGTCTTTCTTGGGGATGTTGTCATACAAAGCCGACCTTTATGACCGTCAATTTATCACGGTCAGTCCTAAAAACACGACCCAAACCTGTCATAACTGTGGCTTTGTAATGGGAAGTGACGGGACCGAAAAGCTGACACTGGCAGATCGTGAATGGATATGTCCACAGTGCCATGTTCATCATATCCGTGATTACAATGCAGCACTGAATATTTTAGAAAAAGGACTCCAGAAACAACAAAAAGCCTAGTCAAAAAGCTAGGCTCATTCCTATGGCAACCTGGGAATGTAAAAGGCATTGGTAATTAGATGATCACTGCTCAAGCAACTGCGGCTGTTTGAGTAAATCGTCCGTATCTATGCAAATTGTGGTTCAGACACTCAATATCGGGGTGTTTGCCCACAAGCCATCGACTTTAGCCGATGGTGGTTGACGCTGCTAGAAGATGAGATGTCGAAAACGCAAGTATGCGACAAAACGCAGCACACAAATCAAGTATTCAGAAAGTTAACGAAAGGCGGTGAAAATTGTTGCTATGTCAAGAGGGCTTTACAAAGAGTGGCTGACGCAAGAAAAGCTATTGTTGCTTGAAGGCTGGAAGCGCAACGGCTTAACGGACAAACAAATTGCGTCAAACATGGGTATCAGCATTAACACGTTGAACAAATGGAAACGAAATCATGCACAGATAAGACAGGCATTAAAAATTGGTCATGAGGCTGCGAACTTGATTGTTGAACGTGAGTTGTTCCAAAAGGCAGTTAAGGGTAATACAACCGCAATGATTTTTTGGCTAAAGAACAATTGGCGTGATAAGTACAACGATAGTGCCTTGTCGCTTGAAGAACGCGAGATGACAAAAGCACGCAAAGAGAACGTTATCCAAGATACCCGTATCAAGAAACTTAAGGCGGACGTCATGGAACGTCTGGGAGCTGAAAGCAACGAACAGCTTGATATGTTGATGGATAAGTTAATCAAAGAGGCGGACAAAGAACATGACGCTGAAGAACATACTGACAAGCAAGCAGATTAAGGTGCTGCAATCCTATCTGCATGACGATTGGAAGTATCTTATCTTGTCTGGTGCGGTGCGAAGTGGCAAAACTTATATCGATAACTATTTGTTCATTCTTGAATTGCGAAGAGTTGCGAAGGCTGCTGCGAAACGCCATGACCCTAAACCACAGTTTATCCTTGCAGGTTTTAGTTCTAACACTATCTATAACAACGTCATTAGTTCGTTAAGTTCACAGTTTGGTGTTGATCTGACACCGGACAAGCACGGGCATTATCATTTGTTTGGCGTTGATATAGTGCCAGCTTATACGGGTAGCATACGGGGTATGAGTGGCATTCGTGGTATGACTAGCTACGGAGCTTACATCAACGAAGCCAGTTTAGCAGTGCATGAAGTGTTTCAAGAAATCCTTGACCGTTGTTCAGTTGAAGGTGCACGGGTTATCTGCGATACAAACCCCGATAACCCACAGCATTTCTTGAAAACTGATTATATCGACAATCACAAGCCGGAAGCACGTATTAAAACATTCTCTTTCGTGTTAGATGACAATCCTACTTTGTCGCGCGATTACGTGGACGCGTTAAAGGCTGCTACGCCTAGCGGGGTCTTTTATGATCGGCGTATTCTAGGCCAGTGGGTCAGTGGTGATGGCATTGTCTATCGTGATTTTGACAAACGAACTATGATGATAGACAAGCAGGATTTACCGGACGACTTAAGCTACTATTGCGGAGTTGACTGGGGGTTCGAGCACGCCGGAGTTATCACTGTTTTTGGTGATGATAGGCAAGGTAACGTTTATCTTATTGAAGAGCATACCAAGCAATTTAAGTTCATCGACTATTGGAAAAGCATTGCGAAGGATATTCAAGCCAAGTATGGCCGGAATATCCTTTTTTGGTGCGATTCGGCACGACCAGACAACGTGAGTGAGTTTCAACAAGCTGGCATTCAAGCCCGTAACGCCAACAAGGCGAAAATGGCGGGTATTGAAAAGGTTAGTGAGTATATGAAACAAGGCAAGTTCTTCGTTGTCAAAGAAGGCGTTAACCAGTTTCTAGATGAAATTTATCAGTACGTCTGGGACGACAAGACCGGCGAGCCAGTCAAAGAGAACGACCATTGCTTAACGGGAGATACTCAGGTATGGACTACGAATGGGTATAAAGCGATTAAGGATTTAGTCGGAAAAAGTGGAATGGTTAATTGTATTGACACTAAAACGAAAATGCCAACACAATCAAAATTCGATAACGTACGCCTTACAAGGAATAACGCAAAAATATATAAAGTTACTCTCGAAAATGGTACAATTATTAGGGGTACAGACGACCACCCAGTCTATACTACTAACGGTTGGAAAACCATAGGGGAGCTTACAGATAATGACAGAATCGTTAAAATCGAGAACAATAATTATTGATGGTTATAAATTCGTTAAGGACACAAAGACCGGCTATTACTTATGCAGTCGCAATATCAACGGCAGTCGTCCAAGATTGCACAATTATATCTGGCAGAAGTATAATGGGCTGATTCCTAAAGGCTTTCATATTCATCATATCGATGGCAATAAAGATAATAACGATATTAGTAATTTAATTGCTATTAGCGCTCAAGATCATGAATCTTATCATTTTTCAAAACGCATCAAAGAAAATCCTGAGTGGTTTAAAGATGTTCATGAAAAAGGTGTTAAGAGTGCTGCAAAATGGCACGGAAGTAAAAAGGGACGCGAATGGCATTTAGAACATTATCAAAAAACAAAAGACCAATTGCACGTTGAGCACACGGTGAAATGTGCTAATTGTGGAAAAGAATATGTTGCTAAAAATGTTCAAGGAAAATTCTGTTCAGGAAAATGTAAGTCGGCTTGGCGTAGAAAAAAACATTTAGATGATGTAAAAAGAAAGTGTGATTATTGTGGGAAGGAATTTACCACCAACAAATACAAAAGAGCTAAATTCTGTTCAAAATCATGCGCAAGAAAATCATATTGGCTCAGTAAAAGTGATGAAAGTTGAATTTGACGGTTACGAAGATGTTTACAATATGGAAGTAGAAAACCACCACAACTTTGCAGTTGATGGTGGTTTTATTGTTCATAACTGCATGGATTCGATGCGGTATGCAGTATTTAACCAACACCGCGACAACCAAGCACGGACGATTCGTTCAAGGTATTTCTGATTTTACGCGTACGATACGCGTTTAATAGCTACGAAAAAGAGGTGAGAGAATGGCAATTCAAAAGGCGATTAGCGAAAATTGTTATGTAACCAAAGAAGGCGTATATCTGTTCGCCGGTGAAGAGCTGGACACGACTAGCTTAATGCAGTTCATCAACGAGAACCGGCAACGGTCTACGAAGTATAACCATTACTACGACCTATATAGCGGTAACCATGATATTCTGCGCAAACCACGTGATCGATATTCAATGCGACCAGACAACCGAATCATTAGCAACTGGGCTAACTATGTCGTTGATACGTATGTAGGTTATTTTATCGGCAAACCGCCTAAGATTGCGTTAGATGATGATAGCACTAACCAACGCTTGCAAGGCTGGTTTAACGTCAATTCGTTCCAGGATAAGCTGAGCGAAGTTGCCAAGCAAGTTGCTATCTATGGCCGGTCTTACATGTTGGCTTATCAGAACGAGAACAGCGAAACTGAAATTGCGGTTGCTGCGCCCGATAGTAGCTTTATGATCTATGACACGACGATTAAGCGGAATCCCGTTGCGTTCGTGCGGTATTCAAGCTACAACAACCAGTTGAGCGGTGAAGTTTATACTGACAAAGAAATCACGTATTTTGGCAACGATGGCAAGGTAGAAGAACAAACCAACCATGTGTTTGGCTTTGTTCCGGCTGCTGAATTCTTTGCTAACGATGAACGGCTTTCGCTGATCGGCAAGATTGATACGTTGGTTGAAGAGTACGACCGTGCTATCAGTCAGAAAGCTAACCAGGTTGCCTATTTCGACAATGCTTATCTTAAGATTCTGGGCATTCCATTGCCAACAGACGAAGACGGCAAAACAGTTCTCAATCTTGAGCAAGACCACGTGCTTTATTCGCCGAGCGCAGACGCTGCGCAAGGTGAAGTCGATTTCATCACCAAACCAGACGGCGACAATATGCAAGAAAACATGCTTAGTCGCCTGAAAGATGATATTTTCCAAACCGCAATGGTTGCCAACCTTAACGATGAAGCATTCAGCGGTAACGCAAGCGGGGTTGCGATTCGCTACAAGCTGTTAAGCATGCAGAATCAAGCTGCGTTTGAAGACCGCAAGTTTGCCATTAGTCTGCGTCAACTGCTGGGCACTGCGTTAGGTCTGGGCAAAGCGATTGGCACGGTTAGTCGTGCTGATGTTATGAAAGACTTGCAAATCGTTCCAGCCCGTAACATTCCGTTTGATATTGAGAACGAGGCACAAACTGCGTCTACGTTGTCAGGTATCGTATCGAAGGAAACCCAGTTAAGCACGTTGTCAATCGTTGATGACCCGAAGAAGGAAATCGAACGTATGCGGGAAGAACAAGCCGAAGACGTACGAAACAATTTGCAGGCTATGCCTTCCATGACTGATCAGCAAAAGCAAGACACCGAAAGCGATGATGTAAATGCCGAGTAGCTATTGGGAAGAGCGAGCCAAGCAAGAGAAGGCCTGGCAACTCAAACAGCTTGAAAATGACACCGAGTTTGGCAAGCTGCTTGAAACCTACTACAACCAAGCAATCGATGATATTAGCGATAGCATTGAAAAAGAGCTTAACCGAGTAGGCAAAGACCAAGTAACGCAAATGGACGTCAAGGCGTATGAGACCAAAGCTAAATCAATCGTAGCTGAGGCAGAGAAAATGCGGGCTAGCGGTCAAAAGGTAACGTATGCTGACTTTAGCGACCAAGTGAACCAACGCTTGAAGGTCTACAACGCTACAATGCGAATCAACCGACTTGAACATTTAAAGTCAGAAGTTGGTCTTGATATGCTGCGAGCTAACATCAAAGTCGATTCCAGTCTGCGAGATAAGCTGAGCGGTGATTATCAAAAAGAAGTCATTAGGCAAGCCGGTATCATGATGGACAGCGCACAACGTTCACCTTGGACTGGCAAGGACGCTGCTAAAATCCTAATGGCGCAAACTAACGGGGCAACGTTTAGCCAACGATTGTGGGCTGACCAAGACGCCCTTAAAGCCAAGCTAGACCAAGTTTTAAGTGTAGGTATGATACAGGGCCAAAACCCACGTAAGATGGCTACACGGCTACGTGAACAGGTCAAAACAGCGGTTGGCAATCAAAGATATGTAACCGAGCGACTAGCACGGACTGAGAGCGCAAGAATTCAAACGAACGTGCAACTGGAATCGATTAAAAAGCACGGTTACAACTACGTGCAATGGCTGGCCGAGCCGAAAGCGTGCCCTGCATGTCGAGCGATTGCAAGTCGTGATAGTGGATTCGGCGAAGGTGTCTACAAAGTCGCTAAAGTGCCAAAAATCCCAGTCCACCCCAACTGCCGTTGCAGCATATCCGAAACGTGGGTTGATGGCAAAGATGATAACCTTGTCGGTGGCAAACGTTCAAAGGCACTTGAAAGGGCTATAAAGGTTTAGCTGCGGCTAGGCCTTTTTATTTTCCAAGTTAAAAACAAAACTGAGAGAACTCATGCATGGCAAGGGTTCTCTTTTTTCATGCTTAAATTTCGGCCTTTTTGACTTACTTGCAGGCCGTAAAGAACAAGTTCGGAATATACAGCCGACCGGGCTTAAAACGAGGGTGTATCTATGTACAAAAAGTTAGTACAAAGCGGGCTTGTTAAAACTCATAGCTTGCCAATGATGTTGCAATTTTTCGCTGAACAAGGCAGTGAAGGTTCGGACGGTGCACCAAATACCGAATCAGAACAGCCAGGCGATAGCGAAGAAAAGCAAGGCGAGCAACAAGCCAAGACTTTCACGCAAGACGAAGTTAACAAGATTGTTAGCCAACGTTTGGAGCGTCAAAAGGAACAGCTCAAGGCCAAGGAAGACGAGGCTAAGAAGTTATCCCGTATGAACGCTGAGCAAAAGGCTAACTACGAACTAGAGAAAGCAAACAAGCGGGCTGAAGAAGCTGCTGCAAAGCTGGCACGCTATGAAATGCGTGATAGTGCCAAGCAAATGTTGGCAGACGGTGGTCTCAACAACGCTGATAACAGTCTGCTTGATTTGGTTGTAACTGATACCGCCGAAAGCACTCAAGCAAACGTTAACGTGCTGCTGACTGCGATTGAGGCGATTCGAGAAGATGAACGAAACAAGCTACTAGCAGGGAAGACGCCTAAGGTAGGCGGGAAGGAAATTAAGCCGGTATCAGCGCAAGAACTGGTAAAGATGAGCACGGCTGAACGGGTTAAATTCCAACGTGAAAACCCTGCTGAATATGCACGCATTTTAGGAGGTAACTAACTATGGCAGATAACATGACGACACTCGCAGACCTGGTAAACCCAGAAGTCAATGCGCCTATTGTTCAATACACGATGGAACACGCAATGCGGTTTACCCCACTTGCGCAAGTTGATTCTACGTTGGTAGGCAACGCGGGCGATACGCTGAAGTTCCCTAAGTTTACGTACATTGGCGACGCTAAGAACGTTGCGGAAGGTCAGCCAATCCCACTGGACAAGCTGGGTACTAAGACGGCCAGCGTCAAGGTACAAAAGGCTGCTAAGGGTACTCGAGTAACGGACGAAGCTGTTTTGTCTGGCTATGGCGATGTAATGGGCGAAACCAACCGCCAACTTGGTATGAGTATTGCTGATTTTGTTGATACACAACTGCTGACCGCTGCTAAAGGTGGCACGCAAAAAGTTACGATTGCGCCAACGGTCGAAGGCCTGCAAACTGCGCTTGATATGTTTAACGATGAAGACGATTCTACGGTTGTAGCTGTTATGAGTCCAAAGACGGCATCTAAGCTGCGTATGGACGCAATCAACAAGAAGATGGGCAGTGAGGCCGGCGCAAACCAAGTGATCACCGGTACTTACTATGACGTTCTGGGAGCACAAATCGTACGGAGCAAGAAGTTGGCCGACACCGAAATGATTTTGATCAAGGCTAACGCAACGTCGCCAGCACTTAAGTTGGTTATGAAACGCAATGTCGCCGTTGAAACCCAACGTGATATTGTTACTAAATCAACGATCATGACGGCCGATGAACATTTCGCTGCTTATCTGTACGACGACACGAAGGTAGTTGTCGCAACGGTTCAAGCAGCGGCTGAAGCTGGCGGTACGGGACACTAGTAGATAAGGTGATTTATTATGGCAAGTCTTGACGATTTAAAAACAATGCTAGGGCTTGCGACTGATGACACAAGCCAAGATTCTGTTTTGGCGCTGATTATCAAAAACACTGACTTACAACTGCGGTTTAAGTTAGCCTTAGACGCTGGCGAACAAATGCCTAACGAATTAGCTTACATTCCGATTGAAGTTGCTGTACGGCGCTACAATCGCTTAAAAAACGAGGGTATGGCGTCATACACTCAGGAAGGCGAAAGCATTACGTTTAACAGCAATGATTTTGATGATTACCAGGCTGATATTGACGATTGGCGCAAACGTCATAGTCATGGCGTACTAACTACGGTTGACCCGTTCTATCGAAAGCGGGGCGATTAAATGCGTTTTGACCACGTTATCAAGTTTTACGATAAGTCAGAACGGCACTACGACCCGAAAACACACGGCTATGTAGGCGGAGAAAAGCTAGTTTCAACGCTGCATGGCAATGTTACCGATGTCGGCACGGTTAAGTCGGTGCAATTGTTCGGCGACTATAAACAGAACAGTCTAGTGATACGGCTTTATGCTGCACCGCCTAAGTGGTCCTACCTGACCATTGATGACGGGGTGCAGAAGTATGTATTGCAGACAACGCGAAAACCGTTAAAACTGTTCACTTTGATTGTGGGTGAAAGCAATGGCTAAAGTAACGTTTCAGCTTAAGGGCGCTAGGGAGTTGCAACGAGCAATTGCCAAGCGCCCTATGATGATGGCAACGCAAACGAAAACGATTGTAGCCAAACATGGTGCGCTGCTTAAGACTAAAACGGCACAGAACATGGCTGCTGCGTATACAGCTGGCTATTCAACCGGTGCTACTAGGCGTTCGTTATCTACAACGTTCTCTAACGCTGGCATGACAGTAGCCGTTGCGCCACACAGCGAGTATTTCCCTTTTTTGGAGTGGGGTACTCGGTTCATGTCGGCACGGCCTACACTTAAGCCGGCGTTTGCGTATCAGAGTGTTCAGTTTGTTAACGATTTAAAGAAAATGATGAAGTAAGGAGACGACGGCATGATACCTGAACAGGAACTATTCGACACGGTATTCACCAAAGCGCAAGAGTTAGGCTATACCGTGTATGATCATTTGCCACTAGAGAGCGAGAATACGCCATACCCGTTTGTTAACGTTGGTGATGTAAATTCCACCATTAGTCCGTATAAGGACGCCTACGGGGCTAGAATCGATATCACGCTTAACGTGTGGGATATTGGAGAGAATCGCTACAACGTGGCAAAGACGATGAACGCCTTGTCTGCTATTGGACAGGGCGTTTTACTTTCCGAAAATTTCCGGTTCGTGGGTCGGCCGTCGCTTAACAGCAATCAAATAATCACTGATACGAGCGTGCCCGATACCGTGTTAATGCACGGCATTGTGTCGCTTGTGTTCGAATTGGGTTAGGAGTGAGAGAATGGCAAATGCTAATTTAGAAAAAATTCAGGGTGTTAACGTCGTTGTCTATGCCCGCAAATTAGCGGAGGCTGCTAAAGTAGCCGGTCAGCTTATCCCGTATCAAACGAGTTTGAGCATTGACCCACAACGCGACTCTGATAAAAAGAAAACTAAGTCTGGGACGGTAACTACCACGTCGAGCTTGGAAACTGATTTCAAGTTTGAATTTGTAAACAACTGGTCCAAGATTGCCGACCAGCTGCTTGATTCTATTTTCGATAACGAAGAAATGGAATTCTGGGCTGTTAACCGACAACGTAAGAATGCAGACGGTCAATACTATGCACTGTATCTGCGGGGCAAGGTTACCGAAGACAGCAACGACAACGATCCGGACGATGTTTCGAGCCGTGAAACGACTATCACGGTTGACTATGGTCCAGTTCGTGGTTGGGTAACGCTGAGTGAAGAACAAGAAGCCGAATTGGCTTACATCTTCCGTGGCGTTGGCGCAATTGAAGGTACGCCAAAGAATGATGGTACTGATGGCGCTGGTAAGGCTTGGAACAAGGAAACTGACGCTGGGCAAGGCGTTAGCGACAACTAGGAGGGCTTTTAATGCAAATCAAAGTTAACAACAAAGATGTCAACCTTAATTTTGGCGTTCGCTTTATTCGTGAACTTGATCGAAAAATCGGCATGACGCTTGATATTAAAGGCGTTGAACAAAATTTCGGTATGGCACTAACTAAAGCTGTTCCCGCACTACGAAGCTATGATGTTGCCGTACTGGCAGATCTGCTTTACTGTGCTGCGTGGGACAATAGGGAACGGCCATCGCAAAGCGATATTGACGCTTACCTTGATGATAAGAAAACGAACATTGATAAGTTGTTCGATGACGTCACTAAGGAGCTGAAATCAAGCAATGCTGCGCGGACCGCGACAAAAAATCTGAAAGCCTAGATAGTCAAGAGAACGACCAGACAAGCGAAGAAACATATCGCATGATCTTGGTCAACTGCCTGGCATATCTAGGCTTTAACGATGTAAAACAGGCAGAGCGTATCACGTTAGCTGAATATCAACTACGGCTAGAAGCATACGAACTGCGAGCGATTCGCAAACGTGAGGATCAGGCATATCAAGCGTGGTACAACTACGCTGTTCAGGCAACTACTGGTGGTAAAAATCCAAAGTGGAAATATGCGTCTGTTCAAAAGTTTCTTAAAGATGTTGGCATTACCAAGTCATTATCGGCGATTAACGCCCAATATGGACGTTCTAATGATAGTGATAAGGAAAACACCACAAAACTGTTTCAACGGCGCTATAAGGAATTCAGAGAACTTAAAAAGCGCGGTCTGATTGATATGCAAGCGTGGAAAGGTGGCGGTTAGAATGGCACAAGAAATGAGCATCGAGGCGATTCTTTCCGCTGTCGATCAAAATTTCACCAAAACGATGGAAGCGGCTGTTGATAGCCTTAGCAAAGTCGTTGGAGAAAGCAATCAGTCAGCAAGTAAATTTGCTGCGAATGGAGCTGTTTTTGGTGCGAGTGCTGCGGTAACCGCCGGAGCTTTGGGACTAATTAAAAACAGTCTGAGCGAAGTCATTAGCGGGTTGAACGAATCAAGCGCAACTTGGAAAACGTTCGAAGGCAACATGTCGTATCTAGGCAAGTCGCAAAGCCAAATAGGCAAAGCCAGATCTGAGTTGACCAAATATGCTCAGCAAACGATCTATTCTGCGTCTGATATGGCAACTACGTATAGCCAACTGGCAGCGGTTGGTATCAAGAACACGACTAAGCTTGTTAAAGGGTTCGGTGGGCTTGCGTCTGCTGCAGAAAATCCTAAACAGGCTATGAAAACATTGTCGCAACAAGCAACACAAATGGCGTCAAAGCCAACGGTTCAATGGGAAGACTTCAAACTCATGCTTGAACAAACGCCAGCCGGTATTGCTGCGGTTGCAAAAAGCATGGGATTATCAACATCACAGTTAGTTTCTGATGTTCAAAATGGCAAAGTTAAAACTGAGGACTTTTTCAACGCGATTTCCAAAGTTGGTACTAACAAGGCATTCACCAAAATGTCTACCGAGTACAAAACTGTAGGCCAGGCAATGGACGGGCTGATCGAAACTATAACAACGAAATTGCAACCAGCTTTCGACGCTTTGAGTGGCGTTGGAATCAAGGCGATTTCTGGAATCGTTAACGCTATTGATAACGGCGGTCCGGCAATCCAAATCATAACTGGTTTAGGGATTGCGCTAATGGCATTTGTCGGCATACTAACGGCGGTCGGGTTAGCTTTAAAGCTTGCTGCACTTGCCGAAATGGCTTTTAATGCTGCTGTTAGTCTTAATCCTGTGGTTTTGATCATTTCTGGAATCGTTGCTGTGGTTGCTGCGCTTGCTTACTTTTCCACTCAGACAGAGGTAGGCAAAAAAGCGTGGAAGTCATTCTGCGATGTCGCAACTGCTGCGTGGAACGCTTTCTATCCAATTATTAAACCGGCGATTGATGCGATTGTTGGCGCTTGGAACGGTCTGGTGCAAGCAGTCCAAACTGCTTGGCAAATGCTTCAACCCACATTCAGTGCTTTGTGGCAAGCATTCCAAGCATTCATGCCGATTATCCAAATGATCGCAGAAGCTGTTGGTGTAGTGCTTGTTGGAGCAATTGTCGCGGTTGTCTATGCGATAGCAGATTTAATTGCTGACATCATGACGATCATTACAACGCTTATGCCATTGATTCAAGCTGCGGTCGGAGTTGTCCAAGCTGCACTGTCAGCAATCATGTATCTAATCGGCGCAATTGTATCTGGTTTTGCCGGCTCACTTTCCGGGCTGGTTCAAATTGCACAGTCAATCTGGGACGGCGTTGTTGCGGTGTTCCAAGGCGGTTGGCAAGTGCTTAAAGGCGTGTTCGATGTTTTCATCGGCATTATCACAGGCGATTGGACGCAAGCATGGAACGGTATCAAATCGATCTTTAGCGGTATCTGGACTGCACTTTCTGGAGTGGCACAAGCTGGTTGGGGAGTGCTTAGGGGCATCTTTAACGCCGGCGTTGGTTTTGTCAAAGGCGTCATGCACTTTAGCCTGAGCGCCGAAGGTAGAGCTATCATGAACAGTTTGCTTGATGGTCTTAAGTCGGCTTGGGAAAGTGTCAAGTCGTTTGTCGGTGGCATTGGCAAGTGGATTAAAGCCCACAAAGGGCCTATCAGTGTTGACCGGCGTTTGCTGATTCCCGCCGGTCATGCAATCATGAATGGTCTGGGCAACGGGTTAGTTGATGGCTTTAGCGATGTTCAAAAGTCTGTTTTGACAATGAACAAGCAAATCACCGACGCAATGCAGCCTGATGTATCTGGTTTCGCTAACCGTTTGAACGGCATGACAAGCGATGTACAATCACGGTTCGCCGGTTCGTTGACCATGCAAGACAGCACTTTGCAAATGCAGAACAACGCTTTACTGCGTCAAATTGCAGGCAAAGATACAACGATGATTCTTGATTCTGGCGTGCTTGTTGGCGCAACGGCTGGCAGTTACGATCAACGATTAGGACAACGAACGGCATTAAAGGATAGGTGGAGTTAATGGAATTCATATTTAGGGATTTACCGCCAACTGAAGTTGACGTTGACACGTTGCCGAACGTTGAAGGTTTTGCTTTCGCTGATTTTGACAGCATTAAATCTGGTTGGTGGTTAACCGAACGAACGGCACCAACGCCAGAAGAGCAAGAAATCACTGAAAGCGTGCCATATCGTCAAGGCAGTTACGATTTTTCGATGATTGATAACGAACGATTTTTCAACAACCGAGAAATCACTTACAAACTGCTATATGTCGGCGAAGAGTATCACAACCGCAAAGGCTTTGAACAAGAGCTGAAACGGCAACTAATGCCCCACAACTGGGGCAAGTTGGTTGATACTCACGAACCGGTTTACTACTGGTGGGCCAAGTGCAAGAGCGTTGAAGTTGACGATAGCAGCGACAACGAAACGCTTGAAGCGTCAATCGTGTTTACTGCATATCCTTATGCTTACACTAACCACAATGAAGGCGCTGATTATTGGGACGATGTTTTCTTCCCGCACTGGATATGGCAACAAGTTAAGTTCAGCGTCAACGGCAGTCAGGACGTCAATGTAAAGAACATTGGTTCACGGCCAGTTTTGTCGTCTTTTGCGGTAACTGGCAACGTCAAAGCAAAAGGAAGTTTCGGCGAAGTATCGCTTAATGACGGCAACTACAAGCAAACGCAAGTAGTGCTTGATATAGGCGACAACAAAATTAATTTGTCTGGCAACGGCACAATAGAGTTCGTCTTTAAACGTGAGGAGATGGTTTAATGTATCGAATTATCGGGTATAACGAACCAACTGATAAGAACGGCTTTATCGTGCTTGACCAACGCGTTAATCGTACGGTCAGCGAAGGCAAGTTGACAATCAAAGAAACCGATATTGATGATCTGGAACTAACAGTTAACCGCGATAACTTGCTGTTTGACAATGTCAGACCAATGCACACGCACGTTGAAGTCTACGATGACGATAAACTGCTGTTTCGTGGCCGGGCAATCAAGCCGAAGAAGGAAATGCAATCAAGCGGGCGCTTTATCAGAACGTACACGTTTGAAGATATTGAAGCTTATTTGCTTGATAGCATTCAGCGGTTTTATGAAGCGGTTGGGCTAACACCGAAAGAGTTTCTGCAATCGCTGCTTGATGTTCACAACAGCCAAGTGCCACAGTATAAGCAATTCAAGCTGCGTAACTGCAACGTTACCAACAACAAAGATGACGCTTATCGGCAAATTGACTACCCGAAAACACGGGACGCAATTAAAGACAAACTGATTAACGAGCTGGGCGGTTATCTGGTTACTGAGTACAAGCAGGACGGCCCGAACATGCTTGACTATGTAACTGACATTGGCAACGATCACAAGAGCGATACGCCTATCCAGTTAGCAGTTAACATGAAGTCAGCGAGCCTTACGATTGACCCCACAAAGGTTATAACTAGGCTCGTTCCGTTGGGCAAACAGTTAGAGCCCCAAAAAGTCGAGGTTGACGGCGAAAACTCAACAATAACGACTGGCGGTGGGGCAACGACTGCTATTAATGGCGATTGGACAGAAGCCATTAAGCATGCTGCGAAGATGATGAACGTCAACCTTGACCAGAACGGGTTGAACGCTGTTCTAAGGCGTATCAATCAGGAATCTGGGGGTAGCGAAACCGTCACGAACAACTGGGACAGTAACGCGCAGGCGGGCCACCCGTCAACGGGGCTGTTACAGTATATCCAACAGACGTTCGATTCCTGGAAAGTGCAAGGCTACGAAGACATTCATAAAGGATTCCATCAGCTTTTAGCAATGTTCAACGATTCTAACTGGTTTGCCGATATTTCGGTTGCAGGTGGTTGGGGCCCAACTGGTACCCGTCGAGTTAACGGGCCAGTTAGTGATACCACGACAACGACGACAACAAATGGTTGGGGCTGGCCGTTTCCTAGCGTTGGCGAAGGCAGTTTTAGCCAAGCCCAAAAATTCGGCTATGATGGTGGCTTTAGACCTAATTCATTTCATGATGGATTAGATTTTGGTTCGGTTGACCACCCAGGTAGTGATGTTCATGCAATCCATGGTGGCACGGTAGTTTTCAAAGGCTACATGGGCGGGCTTGGCAACTATGTTGTAACGCACAGTACGGACGGTTTTAATATCGTGTATCAAGAGGCATTCAGCAGTGCCGGTCAGATTCGCGTCAATATTGGTGATAAGGTCAAAACTGGCGATATTATCGGTTGGCGAAACACTGATCACTTGCACGTTGGCGTTACTAAAGCTGATTTCTACGATGCCGTCAAGAAGTCGTTCACAAACGATGGCACGTGGTTAGACCCGCAAGCGCTGATCAAAAACGGCGGTGATGGCTCACAGTCAAAAGACGAGAGCAAGAAAGATGAGGTCAGCAACTCAAACGCTGCTAGGCCAAAGCTAACGATTACTAGCGTCAACGAAGGGCGAGATTATATTGATATACCAGAATTACAAAAAGAGTTCGGCATTATCAACGGCACAATTGAGTTCAACGAAGTAACCGATGCTAACGACTTGATGAACCAAGCGAAAGCATGGATTGACGCACAACGAGTGCCGGAGAGCTGGGAAGTCAGCGCAGTTGAGCTGAACATGCCTAACTTTGATCATTTCAAAGTTGCTGATCGGTATATGTTTATCAACCCGTATGTAGCACAATCGCAATTGCTGCGAGTGGTGCAGAAAGAAGTTGACCTACTGCAACCACACAAGTCAACGCTGACTATCGGCGATAAGTCGTTAGGGCTGACCGATTATCAGCTAGAAGTGAACCGTCAAGCTCAAGACTTTGAAAGAGTTAAGGTTATCGTTGGCCGTGTAGCTGAAGTTCAAGCAAGCGGTCAATCTAACGTGTCAAGTACGACCACGATTGTTCAGAACGGAGCAAGCAGTGAAGACGTAACGCAGCTTAAGTTTGACATGCGTCAACTGCAAACAATCATTAACGATAAGATACCGGCGGGATATGTATCACAGGCGGACTTTAACGTGTTGAAAGCCGAAGTTGATAAGTTGAAGGGAGCTAACTAATGGCAACAACCGATGAGATGAAGAGCATTGCGGAAACGATACGCAAAGCCCAGTACGGGAAAGATGTTCGGGAAGCTATTGCAAAAGGCTTTGAACTGTTAGCTGCAAAGCAGGACAAAGTAGACGGTTTCCTGGATTCGTACGGGCTTGATGAAGACACTTTAAATGAACGATGAAAGAAGGTGAATAAATGGCATTACGAGAAAAAGCACGGCTAACGCTTGATCTAACGCGCTATCAAGACCAAATCTTAGATATTAGCGGATATTTCAAAGGCCGTGTAGGCGATACTGACGACTATTTGCCGGTGTATATCACTAGCAACAGTCTTCCCGTTGATATGCGGGGCTGGAAATACGAATATGGCGGTGTAGATAATCAAGGATACGTTCACAAGCATATCTACCATGTTGAAGCTAATGATCGCAACGACCAAATCGCATTGGGACGGGTAACGTTACACTTTGACGAGCGGACATTTAACGTGCCTGGACACTGGCAACAGTTTTTTGTTCGTTTCATTGGCCGAGATGGTCAAACGGTATCAACCGTTGACATGGATTTCGACGTCATCGACGACCAGTTTTTTGCACACGTTGGGAATGCCGGCCGAGATTATATCGGAGAGTTTGAACGAATCCTTGAACAAGTAACCGACAAAGGCAACGCGATTAAGGACAAGCTTAATGAAGCGGGCGAAACGTACAGTCAGGAATTCAGCGAATGGTTGGCTAAGTACAAGCAATCGTTGAACGACGCAATGGCAGAAGTGAACGACCCTAAGAATGGGTTGTACGTTCGCTATAATCAACTGCTGGAGATGACGCAACAAATCCAAGAAACGCTGAAACAAGCCCAGTTTCATGATCGAGCATGGCAGTTTAGCGATGTCCCGACCATGCAGAGCTATGTTGCATTAGCTGCGAACGACCTTGCAATCACAAAAGGTTGGGATAACTACGATGACGGGCATGGCGCTGTTTGGCAAATTCGCGTTAAGCACAAGGACGAAACCCCAGACGGTACCAACGTCATTGCACTGTATAACGGCATGGTTGCCGAGCGTAATGCAAGCATGGTAACGGCTGATAGCCTGGAAGATTTGCTTTACGGGTATGAAATCACAATCGTACACAATCAAGCTGATTATCCAGAGCCAAAAGTTATGTATTACGAATATTCGATCGGTACTGAACCAAACGGGCTTGGGAGTGGTCCAAGTGGTTTTGGGCAAACTAACACAAAGTTAGTCCCATGCATGGCTACGTATCCAGATGCCAACACGATTAAAGTACGGTTACCGCGTAATTTCTATTTAGGCGACGCTCCTAACTTTGAACCAAGCGCTGGTGCATGGTATGTTCACGATGGATATAAGACAATCAAAGTCAGTCTGGGCAACGTTAACGCACAACTGGCACTGACTGGAGAAGGCAAAGGCAAGAGCGCCCTTGCAGGCGGTTCAGGCTATTTTAGCAAGCCGACGAGCCCAAGTGATCTGCGAGCTATCTATATCGACGAACACACGCAACGGCTAGAATGGCGCAACTAAACTAAGGAAGTATATTTAAGTTGAAGTATTACATTTATCAAGGTGTAGGCACTAACGGGGAACTTACTAAGATTGCGGAAGTTACCGACAAGAAAACCTACACGGTTACGGGTCTGCAAGCAAAAACGACCTATCGTTTTGCCGTAAGCAGTTACAACGGGCTGCGCGAAAGTGCCAAGTCAAACATCGTAACGGTAACCGCGAGCGAAATTCCAGTACAATCTATCACGATTGCGATTGATAAGACTGCGCTTGAAGTTGGTGGCATGGCTAAGGCCAGCGTAACGGTAACGCCCACTAACGAAACGGACGGGAACTACATGCTGACCAGTACCACGCCAACGGTTGCAACGGTTGATCAGTCTGGCAATATCAAGACAATTGCGCCTGGTACAACCACGATTAAGGCAACTATTGGCACTAAGACGTCAAACGTGGTAACAATCACGGTCTATGAAGCACTGGTCAACGTATCTAACCTTACGGCAAGCGATGTAACAACTAACAGCGTTGGTTTGAGCTGGACTTAAAAAGCAGGTGATGTCATGCAGTATCGAGTACGCAACGGCACCGCTTTAATCGCAACGACAAGCAGTAAGAGTTACACGGTAACGGGGTTAGCGCCTAACACGGCATACACCTTAAGTGTAACGGCTTATAATGGCTTGCGAGAAAGCGAATCAAAAAGTATTAGCGTACTGACACGGGGCATTCGCATTCGTGTTCCTACGACCTTAACAGTCGGTTCAACTGCCAATATAACTTATCTAGAGTATCCACTCGGTATCGTACCAATCGGCACTGAGCCTAGCGGTTTCTTTGGCGGTGGTAATCAACAAACGTTGCCGGTTAAAGTTGTCAGTGTAACTAATGGCGTTAGCACGTTAGAAATCACAAGTAAATTCAGCAACTTTACCGACAATCAGTTAATGCAAAAATTAGATGATGGTAGTTTTGGCGTGTTTAACGGCGTCAAAGCTATTTATTTTAAGAATTAAGAGGTGAAAAAATGGACCTTACTAAAATTTTTAGCGGCATGGATAAAGGACCTGAAGCTATCCAAGCCAATTTTGAAAAAATTAATAGTGCTGTTGGCGATAAAGTGTCATCGCAGTCGATTCAAGTTACATTTATTAACGGTTTTAGCGGTGATATTTCGATGAGAATTTATCAGTTAGGTTCAAACCGAATCACGACCATAGAAGGATGGTTTAATACCGGTAACGCCACACTTAAAGGCGGTACGACTACCGGGATTTTCAAAGTGCCGGCAGGTACCGATATTGGTATGGTTTTCGCTTGGACAAACTCATCAAATATGTTGAACGGGCGTGTGCATGTCAAAGCAGACGGCACAGTAACTGTCGAGCTAGAGAACGATCTAGGACCAAACAACTTTGTCGATCTGTTAGGCATGCGTGCATACTAGCAAAGGAGAGATAAAATGGCTAAAGATGTATATGTATTTGATAACACCAATCGTTTGCATGAGTATGTTAGTACCGTGCAAGTTGATGACAATGCTAGCCTAGAAAGTAATCAAACGACCGTTGCTGTTGGCAATGGCCGTTTTTTCAATGGTCGAGAGTGGGTTAACGAAACTATTAATGTCTACCACTATAATAGCGATGGCTATTTCGATTACTATTCAATAGCCCCACAAGGTACTGCTTTAGAAACTAACGAAACTCTAGTTGCACCACTTAATAGCGATGGTAGCGGTATGTACAAGCCGAAGTTTGACGCTACGCAGAACGCGTGGGTTGAAACGCTATCAAAAGAAGAAATTGAAGCACTCAACAAACCCGCAGATCCTAAACCAAATAGCAATGATCAAACTATCAGTATGCTTACTGCTCAACTGCTGCAAACGCAAATGACGGTCAAGCAGCAGGGTACGCAAATTGCTAGTCTAACTAGCGCACTACTGGCAAACGCAAAGGCAAATAACTAAAGAGAGGTAAAAGCTATGTATTCTATTTTTAAGATGTACTACCCAATGGGTCTGTTCACGGTACAACAATGCAAGGACGCGGTTTTCGTCGGTTGGCTGACCGCTGAACAATTTAAGGAAATCACCGGACAAGATTACGTGGCTGCGTAATCTTTTTATTTTTGTCGCCTATGAAATAAACAGTATTGCATAGCAAGGCGGCAGTTAGGAGTTAGGAATTGGACATCATTAAATATCTTGCCGATGGTGGTCCAAACGTGCCATATCATATGCAATATATGGATCACTTGCATATGCTTGTCGATAACAAAATCGTGTGGTTATTCGTCTGGATTGTCATTGCTGACATTGTCACGGGCTTTTTGAAGTCTTTGGTTACCAAGAAAACAAGCAGTCGTAAAGGCACTGATGGCTTGATTCGGCACGGGGCATTGCTGCTGATTATTATTACGCTTTACCCTATGCTTGACATCAACGGTTTTCGGAGTGCCGGCGATGCGCTGATTATCTTTTATGTACTTTTCTATGCTGTTTCAATCATTGAAAATCTGGGGCAAATGGGCGTACCCGTTCCCGATTTCGTCAAGCAGTATATCTGCAAACTAAGTGATGAGTATGTTCACGAAGACACTAACAAGGAGGTCAAAAATGGCACGCGAAATCATGATTGATCTGGCTAGTTATCAAGCTAACCTGACCGCTAACGATTACCGCGCAATTGGTGCTACTAAGGCAATCGTTAAGGTTACGGAAAGCACTAACTACGTCAACCCTTATATCCAAAGCGAAGTAAATAATGCTGCTGCGGGCGGTGTTAACGGCTTTGCGTTCTACCATTTCGGACGGTTCACGAATGATGCCGGAGCAAAGGCGGAAGCTGAGTTCTTCATCGCCAACGCTAAGGCAAAAGCAAACGTCAAGCCTGGCACGCTGTTAGTCCTTGACGCTGAAATCAATAACATGCCAACGTCAAGCGTTATCGTGTTCTTGGACACGTTGCGCAACGCTGGTTATCACACCGGTTTCTACACGTACAAGTATTTGCTGCCTAAGTTTGACCTGGAAGCAATCCACCCACACTGCGATTTCTTCTGGTTAGCTGCATACGTACTGGCAAACGGTAAGGCAGACGGCAAAGAGCCTAACTTTAACTACTTCCCAAGTGCCAACTATGTTGACGCATGGCAGTACACTGATAACTTGTTAGGCTACAAGGTTGACGGGTCTATCACACTGACTGACAACGCTTTGGCGCTGTTTAACCCAACCGAAGTTAAGCAACCGGAACAGCCTGCACAACCGGCTGAGAAGCCCGCTGAAACGGTCTGGAAGGACGCACTGGGCGATGAGTGGCACGCTGAAAGTGGCACGTTCACGAGTACAACGGCACTGCATTTGCGGTGGGGCGCTAAAGTAACCGCAACGTCAATCGCAGTCTTGCCAGCTGGTAGTGTGGTTAAGTATGACGCATGGAGCCGTCATAACGGGTTCGTTTGGCTGCGTCAACCACGTGGCAACGGGCAATATGGCTATCTGGTATGCCGAAACGCTAATACCGGCGAGCCTTACGGCACTTTCAAATAACGATTAGACCTAGCTTAACGGCTAGGTCTTTTTTTAGTACCAAAAGGGAGCATATATAATGGAACAATTAATCTTTTATCCACGTGTGATCAAAGTCGATGACACAGACCGCACTATTAACGTCATAGCGCTTGTTAACGATGAACGGCTAGAATTTACCGACAGCATGACTTACACGCTGAAATTAGGCAATCAGAGCGGTTATATCAAGGATATAGCATTAACACTAAGCACTTTCTTTCCCGCTGGAAAAAATCGATTGTGAATCATTAGCCGGCCAGATTTCAGACCTATCATTAATAGATGTAACCGAATAATAAAAGACAGTCCTGGCATGATAGCTAGGGCTTTTTTATTTTTTGAATTTATTGTTAAGAAGAACTTGTTGAGCAAATTTATGACATGTATTTTGATTAAGCAAAATAAAAAATAAAAAGCGGTCGTCAAATGACGGCCGTTTTTTGTGCAACGAAAAGTGCAACGGTTAGAAAATTTATATATCACTATATATCATTAGATGACGGCAATATGCGTTTTCGAGCACTATAAAAAACTATATATCACTATATTAGCCTTTTGTCTTAATTTAATACATAGTGCGTAAATGCTGATGTATAGATGTTTTTAGGTTGGGAGTGCAATAACAGTGCAACACTAGCTATAATTGTGCCAATTTTTGCTCTATTTCGTCATCCAGCTTATGCTTATATTCATCTATTAGATAAGCATAGATATTACTGGTCGTCGTCATATTCGAATGCCCTAATCGTTTGCTGATTGCGTAAATATCGATTCCCTGGCTTAAAAGAAAGGCGACATGACTGTGTCGAAGTGAATGAAAGGTGTAATCGTGCTTTGCGATTCCGATTTGTTCCATGACAGATTTAAGGTAAGCATTAATATTCTGCAGAAATCTAATAGTAAAAGAGTGTGGAGATTTCGCAAATAGTAATGGTGTCTGGTTAACTTTTAACTGTGCCAATATCTTAAGCAGCTCATTATTAATACGTATTGTTCTGTTTGAGCTTTCGTTTTTAGTGGGCTTAAATCCAGTTCTATATTGATAGTCAATAGATTTATTAATCGTGATTGTGCGGTGCGGGTAGTTAACGTCTTTCCAGGTTAAGGCAAGAATTTCTGAAAATCGCGCACCGGTATAGATAGCGGTCAGAACTATATACGGCTTAACATTGTCTGGTCGTAAATCATCATTAAGGGCTGCTATAAGCTGTTTTAATTCGCTGATTGACAAATACTCAGGATTGCGGGCTAGTGCTTTGTTGTGAACAATATTTGCGTTATAAGTAAAGTCCTTAGATATGATGCCATCTGCAATAGCTGACTTTACGCAAGCTTTGATTTTGGATGTAAGTTCTTTCATGGTGCCCAATGAGTGATCTTTACCATATTCGTTTAAGAATTTCTGATACGTGCTGCGCTTAATTTGTTTGATTCTTGCATTGCCAAAATAGTTTGCGATAACTCGGCTAGCAATGATATAGTTGCCAGCCGTCGCCTTCGATATCTTTGGTAAGCGATAGGTTTCATACCACGTTTTGAAGTAATCGGCGAAAACCGGGTCCGCTGCGATGTCAACGCCGTTGATCAGCTCGTTTTCCATCCTGGTTGCATAGTCTTTCGCTTGTGCTTTGGTAGCAAACCCAGACTTTGCTTTTTGATGGAGTTTTCCATTTTCATCATGCCAGCTGATTCTGGCTTGCCATTTGCCATTTCTTTTTGTAAAAGAAGCCATAGTAAATCCTTTCGTACGTATGTTCGATTTAAGTCTATTTTTAAACCCTAGCCGTAACAGCTAGGGTTATTTTTGTTTAAGTTGCTATTCCCAACCATTAGCTTTGGCAAGACTTTCTTGTATTTGCTGCGTGTCAGCAATAACATCTGGGTCGCCTGCAAAACTGCCAGTGTCGTTGCCAGTCTGATAAATCGTACCGCCTTGCGATGGTTGAGCGGTGTAAGTTTGATTGCTGCTGCTTGAGCTTGAAGTCTGGGTAGTGCTGCTACCGCCATTATTTTGAGTAACGGTTTTAGTTTGCGAAACTGCATTTGTTTGCGTTGTAGAAGATGAAGAAGAGTTAGACTGATTAAGTTTCTTTCTTTCAGCTTTGCTTAATTTCTTGCTAACTTTGTAAGTCTTGGTCCCAATCGTTTCAAAATTAGGATTTTCAAATTCCAAACGAACCGGTTTGTCGTTGTTGATAGTGAACGTCATAACCGCTTTAACGGTCTTTCCAGGAAGCAACTTGTTGTATAACCCGTCTTCATATTGCTGTAATGGATTGTTCCCATTTTCATCTAATGCTGCCATTCCCGGTGTGAGCTGCACGTCAGAAGTTTCGTTTTTCTGATAGGCACCAACTACCATATATACGTTTGACGGGTCCATTTCCTTTGTCGAGTTGTTAGTAACATCACAGTAAAGGACAAGAATCTTTTTGCCTTGATCTGCTGAATCCATAATGTCCCATTTGGTAAAACGATAAGTTTCGTTGCCAGCGTCAAAAACGTTGTTTTTGTAAGTCCAAGCCCGCTCAGAGGCGTTAGGGTCAGGCTTAACCGATGATAATCTTGAAACGCTTGATGAACTGGAAGAACTTGAAGTTTTTGCCTTGTCTGTATTCGTGCTGCAACCGGCTAAGGCAATCCCACATGCCATTATCAAGAAAGCAATGCTTTTTCTCATATCATTTACCCCATTTGTAATTTTTAATCGTTTCTTTAACAAACAATTCATAGTCTGCTGATACATCGTTAAGCTGCATGAAATCTATATAGTTGATATTTTCCGGTTCGATTCCGGTATGTTTGATATAGTCGTCTATTAGTTCATAGACAACGCAACGGTTTATTTCGCTTTCCATTTTAATCCTGGCCGAAACAGTGGCATTATAAAGCGCTGTTTGGCCCGACTGCTTAGCGATATGTTCTAACTCATGGATAAGTGTAACTCTCTGCACTCGCGCTGGGTAGCGGTTAGAAATAAAAACAAACTTTAACCGCTTGTTTGCGCTGATCGTTGCATAGCCAGGCTTATCCATATCTATATAGCGTACGTTGATATTTAGTTGTTTGACAATATTGCGAACGTCCATATCTAGTCCCGATTGTCTAAGTATGCCTTTATAATGCTTTCCATTAACTTCCTGTCATGTTCAGTCGGATCTTTGCCATCTGCTGACATGATAGTATCCATAGCTTCATCAATGGTCATTTTTCTACTATTAGTATTCTCAATATTTGTTCTGCCAAGAATATAATCAGATGATACATCAAAGAAATCAGCCAGCTTATTAAGTGCGCTACTAGAAGGTTCTGCTTTCCCGGTTTCCCACGCTGTAACGGTTGCTTGCGAAACATTGACAAACTTTGACAATTCAGTCTGCGACATTCTATGACGTTTTCTTAATTCTTTAATTCGTTGGGCGGTAGCCATCACACGAGCTCCTTTCTTACTACAATATAGTTACATTGTTATTATACTTGATATAAAGTTTTTTTGTTTATTTTAAAAAGTTTTATATTATCATGTTGCATTTTATAAAGTTTTATTGTAGTATATAAATATACCAATTGAAGGAGTTGAAAACATGACTGATAGCATTAAGTTCTTGCGTATTCGCAAAGGACTTACGCAAGTTGAATTAGCGAAAGAAGTTGGAGTTAGTTTCCCGACTGTTTCTTCTTGGGAAACAGGGAAGTCAATTCCTAGCCCACGTCATTTGAAAAAGCTGGCAACAGTTTTAGATTGTAGCGTGGAGCAAATTTTTTTGCTGTTAAATACCAAAAAACTTGATAAAAAGAGCTAAAAATAATGATTTTACAAAGTTTTATTTTAGGAGGAACAATATGGAAAACGTCAATACAGAAAAAGTTCTGGAAAACGTTCCAGAAATCAAAGTAATTGGTGAAAAACATATCGCCGGTTTTGAATTTTTGGGAATCGAAGGCGGTTTTGGGGAAGGTAAAAAGTCAATGCTTGCCAGAGATGTTGCAAACATTCACGAACGCCCGCTGTTTAAGATCAACCAATTAATCAACGACAACATTAAGCACTTTAAAACCGGCATCGATTTAATCGACTTAAAACAGATACTTTCAAAGTATATGTTTTCTGACTATGGGTTCACCAAAGCACAATGGGGCAACGCAAAGCACGTTTATCTGCTTTCTGAGCGAGGCTACGCAAAACTTTTAAAAGCGCTTGATGATGATAAAGCGTGGGACATTTACGACGAGCTGGTAGACAACTACTTCAATATGCGAGTAGCAATCAAGAAAAACAGCCCTTCATTGGTACAGCAACGACGATTGTCAATCATGGAAGACAACGCTGCTACTCGCAAAGCCAACATGATGTACAAAATCGCAATGGCTACCAGTTCAGAAACAGCCCGTCAATCGCTACTAGCTCATGCTGCTAAAGAGTTGACCGGTGAAATGACAGTGCCAGTCATGAAACACAAAGAGTACACGGCAACACAAATTGGGCAAAAGCTAGGCATCACTTCTAACAAAGTTGGTCGTATCGCTAACCAGTTGGGGTTAAAAGCTGAACAGCCTGGACAAAACGAATACGGCCGTTGGGCTAACAGCAAGTCGCGTAGCTCAGACAAAGAAGTGCCACAGTGGCTTTACTTTGACAAAGGTGTAAAAGCTATCGAATCAGCAATCAAATAGACACAAACGTTGATATATAAAGCTTTTAACGTTTCGTTATAAGCCTAATGCAAAGCAAAAACGGAGGACTAATCATGAACACGAAAATTATCAAGCGTCGCCCAAACGAAACTCAAGCAGAATTTGAAATGCGGGTTGACGTGCTGCTGGCAGACGTTGACTTTCTATCAGTCAGCTTTCAAACAGACGAGAATGGCGAATCGAAAGAGGCAAAAGTTTTGTACTTCTAGGAGGTGTCAACGATGTACGAACCAGATAACTTGCGTGAAGCGCTCAAGACGTTGATTGAGTACAACACTGTTACGTTAACCACAACCCGTGATGGTAATGGTAACGAACGCGAAGCACGAATTGAAGACCTGCAAGACATGAACCTTGATGTTCTATATGCGATCTGCGATCTGCTTGGTATGGACGATTTATTCATGGAATAGGAGGCGATCAAATGAAAATCACGATTGATGATGAACTGATTGAGCAGTCCGTCAAGCAATCGATTAAGAAACTGGGGCTAGTCCCAGAAGAAACGTTAAAAGGCAAAACGTGGGACATCGAAGAGTTCCGCAAACAATGCTTAGGCGGCAAAGGTCGGGCATGGGTCAAGCGCGAAATCTTTGATCGTTACCCAGAAACATATGTTGAGAATGGTGGGTTTATCGTTGACCCATTTCCAGGCACTGGACGTAGCACAATCATCTACGCCTACGACGCTTGTAACTGGGTCAACGAGCACTACCACGAATTTAACTGGAGGAGTTAGCAAATGGGGATTGCAATCGCATTGTTGGGCTTGTTAGTAGCGGTCTTGTTCGTTGGTCTAGCAGACCTGACCAACAAGGTTGCTGCACTTGAAAAACAAGCAGGTATCAATCGAGGTGGTAAGCATGGGAACAATTAAGGCTGCGGTTTGGTCGCTGTTAAGTGGCGGGTTCATGTATTTGTACATGACCAACCACTTCATCAAAGCAAACTGGGTCGCGTTGATCTGGATTGTGATGTTTGCATGGCAAATGACTGTTAACGCAACTAAAAAAGGCACTACCGATCGCCGGTAATGCCGATTAAAAAACAAAATTCAAGGTGATTATAGCATGAAAGAAACGTATACGAAAGCCGATTTAGTTAAGGCTTGGCAGTCTGGCTACGAAGAAGGCTACCAAGACGCGCTGATCGACAATTATCTGGAAGTCGAACCGGAAGACGAACCAAAGCACGACTAGGAGGAAACATGAACACTGCTGAAATCATTGCTGCTATCGCAACCGTTGACCAGAAACGGGCCGAAGGTGAAATCGATCAGCAGTCCTACACGGACACTATCGACGCCTTGCAACTAGAGCTGGCCGACAAGCTAGACGCCATCGCATGGCTGATTGATGACACTAACAAGGATATTGCTGTATACGAAAGCGAAATCCAAAAGCTGACTGATATCAAAAAGGAACGGGATAAGGCAAAAGCCCGTGTTGATCGATTACAAGAGTATATCGGTTATATCGTTGCTAATTCAGGAACAACGAAAGTTCGTACTGATAAGCACGTATACAGCAAGCGTAAATCGCAAACGGTCGAATTCCAAGATGAAAGCCTAATCCCGGCTGACTATTGGAAGAAAACGGTCAAAGTTGACCGCAAGCCCGTTAAGGCGGAAATCAAGAAGGCAATCAAAGATGGCAAGGAAGTTCCAGGTGCTTATCTGGCTACTAACTATAAAGGGGTCATTAAGTAATGGCGGACGAAAAGAAGAAGTCGGTATTTGAAACGTTGTCAGCGGTTGACGTTTCAAAGCACGTTGAAGTTATCAAGATGAAGAAAGGCCCTGCGCTTAGTTATGTCAGTTGGTCTTGGGCCTGGAACTTTGTTAAGTCGATTTATCCAGATACACCAACGCCAAAGTTTACAAAATATAAAGAAATGGCGCTAACAACGGTACAAGAACCGTACAAGGTCAAGTATGGCAACCAAGAGTACACCAAATATCGAACAGTCGTTAAGCATGCTGAATTGATTGATCGAGAAGTTCCATATCTAACAACGATGACCGGAACAATGGTCGAATGCACTATCACAATCGAAGGTGAACCGTATACTGAAAGCCTTTATGTCATGGATAACAACAACAATGCTGTTATCAACCCAACGATGAAAGAAATCAATAAGACACAAAAGCGTTGTCTTGTTAAGGCCCTTGCCCTTGCAGGCCTTGGCTTAAGCATTTATGCCGGTGAAGACTTGCCAATGGCTGATATCAACGAAGCTGACAAAGAGCATGAAGAACAGCGTAGAAAACAACGCCAAATGAGCCAATTACAAGCCGAATATCGGCGTTTAATGATGGAATTGATTAATCGGCTTAATGGAGACTCAAAACGGGCTGAGGAGCTTGTAAAGGGCACTCTCGGCGAAGGTGAACATAGCGGTCAGGAATATATAAACACAGTGAAAGCACTCTTAGAAAGCGGGGAACAAAAATAATGATTAACAACGTAACTTTAACCGGTCGTATCACGAAGGACTTAGAAAAGCACGAAACCGGCAAGGGCACGTCGGTTGTCAACTTTTCGTTGGCAGTTGACCGCCGGCGAAAGAACGCTAACGGCGATCGTGAAACCGATTTTATCGGCATTCAGGCATGGAGTTTAACTGCTGATCTGCTTTGCGAGTATTGCGGTAAAGGCTCACTGATCGGAATTGAAGGCCGAATCCAAACCCGCAACTACGAAAACAATCAAGGTCAGCGTGTATATGTAACCGAAGTTGTTGCTGAAAATGTAACGTTCCTTGATTCTAAGAAGAACAACAACGATCAAAGCCAACAAGGCGGTTATCAATCTAACGGCTATCAGAACGATAGCTATCAACAAACGTTCGACAGCGCTTTGCCGTTTGACAACAGCGCCGATGATGTTCCGTTCTAATGCAAAGCGGTAAGGCATACTGGCGGGAGGGTTTGGGTTGGATTATACAGCCAGACGTGCCAATGAATCTTGAACGCGTTGCAACGATTAATGATGGCAACCTTGATGGCGTACCGATTGAGTTTGATCTGCCTGACCCGCGTAGGGCTAGGCCAAGGCAACGACGCTTGTTCTTCGCGCTGATCGGTGACATTCATCGTTGGTCAGGCGAACCGGCTGAATGGCTTAAAGAGTATTTCTATTTGCAATACACAATCAAGACGGCCGGGAAAGAAATTAGCCTGGCGAACGACACTGTTAGCACGGTATCAGACGCAACAGAGCTGATTAACCTGGTGATTGATTTCATTTTTGATTACCAGGTGCCGATTAACGACGGCTATCCATTGTTACCGCGTGATGAAAGCTATTTCCAATTCAAGTGCATTCAGCATAGACGCTGCTTGATTTGCGGTCGTGCTGCTGACATCAATCATATTGATGAGGTCGGCATGGGTCGTAACCGTAACAAGCTAGACCATACGCAAGCGAGATTATCAGCCTTATGCCGGGTACACCACGTAGATTTCCATCGGATCGGTTATAGAGAGTTCTGCAAAAAGTATCGCTTAACGAACTTAGGCGTGAAGGTAAACGCTGAAACGTTAAAGAAAATTGGCATGAAAGGGGTATATGACAATGGCTAACAGACTTATGGACGACAGTCCCTTTGGTGGAGTTGCTGTTTTATGTTTGCAAAGTGATCACACTTTGCGGGACAACATGGGTTTTATGTTTACACAAGAAGAAATCGATGAAATTCGTTTCTTCCTTGACTATACCGAAATGAAAATCAACAAAGCGGGCGTAGATGTAGAAAAGTACAACGAGCAACACCTTAAGGAATTTTTTGGAGATCACTAAATGGCTGAAAACGAAGGAGCTTATCATGGCGAAACGGAAAATCGTTAAACAAGATCGAAAGTTTGAAGGTGTTTGGATTCCCGCCGAATTTTGGCTAGATGAAAACTTAAGCATTATGGAAATTGTACTACTAACTGAAATTAAGAGCTTAGATAACGATAAAGGCTGCTTTGCTTCAAATGCTTATCTTTCTAACTTTTTCGGTCTGAGCAAAGGCCGTATATCACAGCTGGTTAACCAACTCAAAGATAAAGGATATATAACAGTCAAATATCAACAAGAAGGAAAGCAAATCAAGCAGCGAGTGATAAGGGTAGTTAGTCAGCTAAACAGGGGTATTAAATATACTAAACAGCCTATTAAGAATACTAAACAAGGGTATTTAGAAAATGCTAAAGATAATAATACAAGTATTAATAATACAGTTAATAGTACAGATATATATAGTCAGGCAGAGCCTGACGGTGTAGCTGACAAAACTAAAACGATTATTGATTATCTGAACGAAAAAACAGATAGCCACTACAAAGCAACCACACCAAAGACCAAGCAACTAGTTCAAGCAAGGCTTAAAGAAGGATTCACGGTTGATGATTTTAAAACAGTTATCGACAAGAAAACTGCTACTTGGTTGAAAGACAACAAGATGAACAAGTATCTACGGCCGTTAACGCTGTTTGGTACGAAGTTTGAAGACTACTTGAACGAGAAAGTAAAGGGCCAACCAGACAAGAACGACCCTTACTACACTGAAAAGATTAATCCGATGACTGGTCAGCCAGACCCTAACGGACTGACACGGTATCAGATGGACAACGAATACTGGTAGGAGGTGAAACATGCTAAGCGTAAAGGACAGCGCCAAAGAAGGCGTTAAGAGCTTGAAGAAAATCTTTGCAAAAGAAGGTTGGGAACTTCCCGACGTTGATCTGACTGATAAGCAAGCAATGGCTGACTATCTTAAAAAGAAAGCTGAACCCCTGCATAACGAATGGCGGAAAGAGAACGCACGGCACAACTTTAACCGAGTGTTTAACAAGTCGCTATGGACTGGTGAGCCAATCAAATTCACATATGCTGATTGGCAACCAAAGAAACAACCAAACGAGCAATTAGCCCGCAATTTAGGCAATCAATCGTACTTATTAGCCAAAGAGATTGCAGAAGGCAAACCATATCGGGTTTATCTAGCAGGAAGGCCAGGCACTGGCAAGACAAGCCTAGCGTTGGCAATGGTTGATTTCATCAGAAACAACTCAAACAAGACGGCTATGTTTGTTTCAACCGACGCACTAGCAGAACTGTATGCAATGCGTTTTGACGACAAGCAAGCCCAAAACCGGCTTTATGAACTGAACGCCTATATGAAGGGCGACAAGCGATTGAAGATTGAGCCGGTGGACGTTCTAATCTTAGACGACTTTGGAACGGAAGGCGGTATGCGGACCGACAAACAAAGCCAAGTCCGAGTTGATATGCAAAAGGGACTGTTTGCAGTAGCAGACGCACGATACGGCAATCAAGCGACAATTGTAACAACAAACAACACGATGGCAGAGCTTGAAGCAATGTATAACGAGAAGCTATTAAGCCGATTAATCACTAAGAATCCTAAACACAGGCTAGTATTTAACGGCATGCAGGACGTACGGGCGAACATGATTTAAGGAGCGATAACGATGATTAACGAAAAATATCATTATATCTGGAAGGGCGACAGGCTTGTCGTAATTCGGTTTTACACAGACTTTCTGGACGATGTCAACGATTTGATTACGTATTATCTCTATGCAGAAAACGGTATGTTTACCGATGACGGCTATACCCGAGACGAGCTGTCAACACATACGGACGATGAAAAGCTGATTGATAAGGTCATGGAGTATGCCTGCCAGTGTTACGGCTGTGAAATGGTCGGTGATGAGATGCAGTCAGATACACCAGAACGGCTATTGCAGGCTATGATGGCTGTCTATGCATGGATTGAGTTTAGGGAGTGTGGATTATGAGCCCAGAAGGGTTTGAGAAGCAAAACAAAAGGTATCATTACGTAACGGATTACAACTGAGAGAATGCCATTGATTGGCTGAACAGCTATTACGAGAATGACCATGACAACAAAAGATTAGTGAGAGATGCTGCAGATGTGATTGAAGCGTTGCTTGTCGAGGCTAACCGCAATAGCCAAGAACGCTTTAGTCGTGAAAAAGCCGGTCTATATCGTGTTCGTTCCGCATACGCCGGATTGCTATTACCTTCGGTATGAGTATGGACTGATGATTTCTGAAGATAAGCAAATTGCGGGTCTTAAATATAGCGATTTTTCAACGTCAACGACATTAATCACCATGAAAACCTGGTCGACTGCCTATTCACAATGGCAGAAATCAAGTATTGGGGCTTAGAAGACTGCAACCGAGTTCAAATCGAATGGTAGGAGGACTGAAAATGTTGAAGATCATTAAGAATGGAATGCTGCTAGACACCGAGCAATGCTGCGCCTGGTGTGATGGTACTGGATACCTGGACGCAATCGAGCGCAAGTGCCCGTTCTGCGATGGCGATGGCATGCTGCGTATTGACCCGGCAATCGTACGGGTTATGAAAAGTTCCGGGCATTGGGACAGCAACAATGAAGTAGACGCAAGCCTAATGCACGATATGGGGGTATAGGGTTTGAAAGTTTTAGGAAAAATTCTAGATGTACTGATAGTTATTTCGATGGTATCAATCGGAGCTGGATTCGTTGTTGCCATTTGGTTTAACGTTTTAGTCGGCTTAAAAGTTGTTTCAACGAGTTTTATCAGCATGGCAATCTGCATGTTGGTAGCTTTTTCGATAGATATTTACCAATGATTAAGCTGATTTTGCCGATTGAACCGGTAGCACAAGCAAGGCCACGAGCAAGAAGGTTCGGCAAAGGCATTCGGCTGTATGACCCACCTAAAACAGCGAAATTCAAGCGTTCACTGCATAAACTAGCCAAAGCAAGCTATCACGGCAAGCCGTTAGATGGCGAACTGGAAGTAACAGTTATCTTTGGCCGATCGGTGCAGAAGTCGATAAGCAAAAAAGAACGCAAACTAAGGCTGTTAGGGTGCCATAGGCCGACAGTAAAACCAGACTTGGATAACTATGTTAAAAGCACCTTAGACGCACTCACGGGCGTTCTATGGGTAGATGATAACGCAATAGTGAAAATGGTTGCCGAAAAAAGGTATATGGAGCAACCAAGAATCGAAATCGAAGTTAGGAGTATGACAAATGTTGACTAAGGAAGAACTATCAAAAATCGCCGAGCAAGCAATCGGAACGCTGCATTATACCTATACCGTTGAGAAAACAAGCTCACAAAACAGCTTTGCAATTCGGCTGTATGACGCTATCAGTGAAGAGCTTGTCGTAAACTCGTTTATCTACGAAGGTGATAAGCCAGGCTGGTTCACGGTTGATTTTGTACCAGAACGGAGCAACAAGACTGATCGTGAAGTATTGCGTGATATTAGCAGCCAACTGTTCGATTATTTTGATGAACAACTAGAGCCGAAATACTACATCAAGCTGCTAAGCACTGATTATGGTTATCTGGCAAAGGTAGAAGGCACAGACACGTGGAGCGTAACATCGCTCAAAATTGCCAAGACGAGCAATCAAAAAGTTACGTTCACGGCTGATGAAATCAGCGAAATCGCACATAGCGAGTTATGCGCCAACTTGGACCCTATGGATTTATGGCGCGCTGCTAAAGAAGTCGAGGAGGATTAAACATGGTATCGAGCTACAAAGGGACTGAAAACAACGAACAAGAGCAAGAAATGATTCTTGTAACTCATACTCAAGCGGGAAAATTTGAGCATATCGTTTATGGGGTGTTTCGTGAAGAATGTTCGGCAATTGACAGTGCAAAACGCAACGGCACTTTATACCGGTTTCAAAATTCAGATGGTGAATGGTCAGCAGTTGACCCTAACACAATCCATTTTATTGGTGAGGCGAAACAAGATGAAAATTAAGATTGACGATAGCTATTACATTACTAGCGACAGCTACAACCCTGCTATCTTGGTTAAGTTTGGCATTAACAAGGACAACGGCAAAGTGGTTGAGCTGCGTCGTTGGTATTGTGGACGCAAACTAAGTGCTGCGTTTGACGAGTATATCAAGCAGACGGCGAACAATGATGATGAAATCAAGACCATGCAAGCATATGCTGCACTGGTTGACAGTACAGAAAAGCGAATCGCAAAGATGTTGAAGGAAGGGACTATCTAGATGACAAAACGGGCACGGGAACATGTGGGGCTTGTACTTGCGTTGAAAGCATTCAAGCGCTGCTATCGTGCCAACGGGCCAGGTGTTTCTGGTCCACGTTGGCGGGCGTATCGAACGGAACGAGAAAAGGAAATGAGGCACTGGCGATGAAAATTTATGAAGTGATTCCAGACTTTGGTGGCCCAAGACATGTAGTGATTGTCAGAAACGAAGAAGAAGCTATTGAGATGACGGTTAAGTATCTCAACCAATTCCACGCATTTGATTTATATAAAACATCTGATTTTTGTGTTAGTGCTATCGATGCTGACAAGCTTTCAGAACCAACAATTATTAATTAGGAAGGCTGAGCAATGATTGAACGAGTTTTTACTGATGAGCATAAAAGAAAGCTAATTGTGCGTGTGAACAGATCTAACATTCAAATCCACACGGAAAGAAAGGAGCTATTAGATTATCAGTTCGATCTAAGCATTGAATTGTTTAAGTTCTTAAAAGAACGGGCAGTTGAAGTCTGGAAGGCATTTACTCCTAAGGTAGCTGATTCTTTTGGAGCGGATTATTGGGAATTCTACGATAGGAATACTGATAACAATGGGTACTTGGAGATTCGGAATGAGCTTAAGTTTCAAAGCCCTAGCGACGAAACAACTCTGCTATATCAATTTAACAAGAGAAGAATGGAAAGCTTTATTTACGACGTAGAAAACCTAATTTATAGGGGGAAGATTAAATGAGCACTAGACGAGCAAAACAACACAAGCGTGATGTCTTTTTCAAGGTTCGAGCTAGAAGGCGTTGGAAAAAATTCGACCAAGAAGGATTTGTTCATAAGGATATTCGGCAACTCGCTGACCGACCCTACAAATTCCGCAAACGCGCTTATGACCACGAGAAAAAACTTGAAGATGGCTTATATATTAAGATATTCAAACAATCATTGATGGGCGTTATTAAAAATCCTGGGCTATTAGCCTATCGAGAGGACTGATGAAGATGATTAACGATGTAGAGCGAGCATTCCAAAACAACGAGCTGGTAACGCTGATTGACGGTTTTAGGCTGTATCAAATCGTCGAGCTGAACAAGCTGAACAAAACCGTGCTGCTTGATGAAATGTACAACGATGAAGGCAAGTACTATTCAAAGCACTTTCCGAAAATCTTAACTGGTTGGGAAAGCGTATATACAACGGGCAAGCATGTTATCGAAAGTGAGGAACGTTATGAAGGTTGAGTTTTTCTGCGATTCTAACATCGCAATGCTGCAAGAAAAGATGAACGAATGGTTAACCAAGAACAAGGTTGCAGTAGTTGATATTAAGCTAGCACCAACTGCTTATGGTGTTAACGGCTCATACAACTACTACACGGCGATGGTGATCTACAATGCGTAACTGGAACGGGTTAGGTTTTGTCTTTGCTGCATGCCTGGTGTTCTGGGTATTGGTAGCATTGGCGGTTATGAAAGTGGTAGGTGGTTAGATGATTGACATGCAAGAATTCTGCCAGTTGGAGAACTGGTATCGAACAACGTATCCAGATTTATATCTTGAGTATGATTTCCTGGACGATGACGGTTGCCCAGACGGTGAAACGGCAACGGCAAAGTACAAAAAGCTGCAAGAGATGATTAAGGAAATGCGAGCAAGCTATCACAAGCCCGGACAAAGTGTTGATAGCTTTGCCATTGAAGCTGAAATTTACGAAAAGCAAAAGGAAGCACTAGAGCAGGGTAAAAACTGGCATTGGGTTATCGAGAACGTGCCAATTTCTAGAAGCAGCTATCTTTATCATGTTCGAAGAAACGGCGCGTTAAAGGTTATGCACCAAAAGTTGCTGTCATTTAAAAGGCCTGGCGTGGAAATCACCATTAAAGATTTAAAGCTAGGTAAAGTCATGCACTATATCAGCATTCAAGCAGCAGAACGGGCGTTAGGCTTTAAAGCTCATGCGCTACACAACTATTTGAAACGCCGGCAAGAAAAGCCATATCTGGGACGCTACGAAGTCGAAAGGGGTTAGGCATGTCAGTTAAACAAGCAGAATTATTTGACGAAATCGATGAGCAGGCAACCCGCCAAGCGGTGCGTGATTTCTTTTTTGACGATGGATTCAACAAGCGAACGTTTAGCCACATTCTACGCAAGGCAGGGTCAGGCGATATTAAAAGCCCGTCATTGTCTGCTGACGGTGATTTCGGCGGTAGTGGTGGAAATCATAACGAAGACGCCTTTATCGCTCACACGGAGTACTCACGGGCATTAAACGCGGTGTATGACGCAATCAACAATTGTTTGAGTGAAGAAAGCCGTGTTATTCTGACAAACCGGTTTGTCAAGCGAGAACAAGTAGAAGACGTTAAAGAGCTGCTGCATATCAGTAGCAACAAGAGCTGGCATAAGTCAGAAAAGTTTGCATGCTATGAGTTTTCCGAAACGATTGAAACAGCGATTGCAAAATACCAAGTTGAAGAGCTGTTTCCTACGTTTACAATCTTGAAGAAAGCTATTGTTTAAAAAGTGGTATATAAGGTAGTACCAACTGGGGTACTAAGAGGGGATTCAACAACCCTTGAAAATGCGTTATATTGGTATTGTGCCAGAGATGGCATAAGAACCTTTTGTTCCGATGGTCTTTCAAATTTGTTGGAAATGAAATCCTTTCAAGACGATTGTTTAAGTTGGTCATACTTTGATTTCTAAGCTTGCATGCGCAATAAAAAATATTCGCGAATTGCAAAGCGACTTTTTACCTACTAAAGCAAGGAAACTTGCTTTTTCATACCGTATAAGATGGCAAATGATTACTTCCGTAAACCGTTAAACTTGATCGCTCCAATACTGATCATTTGCGAGGTGGTGCGATTCCGCCTTACGGTGTTACTATCTGGAAGACACGACAGATAGTTGGAAGGTCCCAGGTGGGCTTGCTGTTAACGTTATTTGAACGATCTACCGGCGTTAGCAGCATGCAAAAAGTGGTGCGAGTCCACTACCTATCCTTTGCCAGAAATGGCACAAATTAAACGGGTTGCATAATCCTTTGCATATGTTATCCTTCCGGCATGGTGTTCCTTATCAACGCCGGTGGGTTTTGGAAAATTGGCAGAGTGGCTGATCGCGCCGGTTCGCTAAACCGGTAACGCTAAAAGGCGTTCGAAGGTTCGAATCCTTCATTTTCCGTTGCCTACGGGCAAAAATAAAACTATTTTTTCGTTGAGTTAATTAGCGTACGTTGACAGTGGTCGTTGGCGTGCTGCTTATGCATCAGTTTCAATTGACGGGTTTCGGCCCGTCTTTTTTATTTGGTCAGGAGAACGAACGAATGTTTATCACAAAGAAATACGGGCTTGTCAGCAGTCGAGCCGAGTATATCATGTTGGCTCATGCTGACCGGATATGCAGAGCACGACACAAGGCCGAGAATGAGCGACACGAGCCCGTTAAGACAAAGATTGATAAAAAGGTTAGGTATAGTGTCAAACCGCCGAAAATGAAGTTATGAGGTGTGATTATGGAACAGATTCAAGAAGTGCCGATTGGTGATGTAAAACCATACGTAAATAATCCACGTGATAACGATAGAGCGGTTGACGCGTTAGCCAAAAGCATTAAAAGCTTCGGCTGGCAACAACCAATCGTGGTTGACAAAAACATGGTTGTCATTGTAGGCCATACAAGATTAAAGGCTGCCAAGAAGTTGGGAGCTGAAAAAGTTCCAGTTGTGATTGCAGAAAATCTTACTGATGAACAAGCTAAAGTGTACCGGCTAGCAGATAACAAAACCGGTGAAAATGCTGTTTGGGATAACAAAAAGCTGCTGGAAGAGCTCAGCTCATTTGATACCAAAGATTTATTTACCGGCTTTAATTATGTCTAGCCGGAAATCCCGTGACTTTAGTCATGGGATGGATAGGCTTCCTTAAGACGTTCTTTTTGAAGCGCATTGTATTTCTTTTCTTTAGTCATTAAGAACACTGCAATCGTTATAGTCATTAGCTGATGATATAATCCAATTAAAGGAGGTGAAAAAATGAAGTCAATGGCACAGTTAGAATATCATTATGGATTGAAGGTTCGCATCTATCCGAGTGATTACCAGAAACAAATAATCAAGGTTAACAGCGATGCCAGTCGTTTCGTCTATAATGAAATGGTTGCGATCGGTAAAGAACTCTGGCAATTAAACCGAATCAAACTGTCGATTGACACGGTTCAAGATCGGATCCAACAGCTAAAGCTTCGTCAAAACGCTAAACAGATGTCAAATCATTTCCAGTTTTTAGAAGATAAGCGTATTGACAGTCTTGCTAAGGCTAATGCAATTCAAAACTATCACAAGGCTTGGAACGCTTTTCGCAAGGTTCATGAAGCCGGTGTGCCAAAATTTCATCGTAAAAGCTATACCTGGCGATACCAGACGAACTGTCAATATCCAAAGCAAAAGACGGCCCGGCTAGACAACGGTACCGTCTGCTTTGAAGACCGCAAACATATTGTGGTGCCTAAACTAGGGCGTTTGCGGATCAAAGGTGCTCAGCAGCGACTATTGGATCGTCAAGGCGAAACACGCATTGGTACGGTAACCATTTCCAAAGATGCAGCTGATCGATTCTTTTTGTCGCTGCAATTAGGTTCCGATACACCGTTTGTTCCTAAGCTTAGCCGCACTAATCGGCAAATTGGCATTGACCTAAATACAGAAAACTTTCTGACTGCCAGTGATGGTCGAACCATCGCTAACCCGCGCTACTATCGAACAATCAAGGGAAAATTAGCTAAAGCACAGCGCACTCTTTCACGCCGCCAGCGCCGGGCTAAAAAAGAGCAGCGTTCTTTGCGAGAAAGCAAAAACTACCAGAAGCAGCGCTTGTTAGTCGCTAAGATCCATGCACAAGTATTTGATCGCCGCCATGATTTTCTCCAACGCACGTCTACAGCAC
>ERZ1034669.106-NODE-106-length-38527-cov-6.360626_pt1 | contig 38527 bp, 28 predicted proteins | sample MGYA00520705_ERZ1034669 | MGnify/ENA primary metagenome ERZ1034669 (study PRJEB33766, sample SAMN09781766) | gut metagenome | biome: gut microbiome | host: Homo sapiens | place: Madagascar | study: EMG produced TPA metagenomics assembly of the PRJNA485056 data set... | reverse complement strand
GGTAAGTAACTGCTCGAAGCGCGGTACCTGCGAAGCTGACGTTGCGTGACGTCCAGGATAAGACCGGGTAAGTAACTGCTCGAAGCGCGGTACCTGCGAAGCTCGACGGCAAGGTTGTGGGTCATGTTGCGTGGTAAGTAACTGCTCGAAGCGCGGTACCTGCGAAGCGCGCCATTGAAATTGTCGAAAGCTGTCTCAGGTAAGTAGCTGCTCGAAGCGCGGTACTTGCGAAGCGTGTAATGACGGTGCCGAGTGCGTCGTAATGGTAAGTAACTGCTCGAAGCGCGGTACTTGCGAAGCAGGGTCGGCGACTAACTTGGTAGCACTACTGGTAAGTAACTGCTCGAAGCGCGGTACTTGCGAAGCCGGAGAATTGACATCGACTGGCAAGTCCGTATAAGAGCAGCTACTGAAGCTGAAAAGTTGAGCTAAAGAAAGAAAGGGTTCCGACGATTTTGGGAAACCATCCTATTTCCGCCCGGAAACAGGATGGTTGTGTGAGTTCTGGAAAAACCTGACAGCTTCCGGATCATCGGACAACCAGACTGTCAAGCAATAAGCCTTATTTGAGATTTCAAGGTGCTCACACCAGTTTAACGGTTTAAGCGGTGCGGGAGAAGAGAACCCCGTCTCTGTCTATATGCCATACCGGAATCTCGATATCGGCTGCGTTCACCTCCCGGTATTCGAGGAACAGCATTTCCAGGCCCTCATACCGCGCCTTTCTGGCTATATCCAAGACGTCAGCCGGATCGAGCTTGTCGATAAGGCCGATCACGGCAATTGACGGATTCAGCCCCGTATCGCAGACGTAATCCATGAAAGAGAGGAATCTCCCGAGCAGGGTACTGCCCGGCTCACGGCGCGGTGTCAGCGAAAGCCATTTGGCGAACGATTTGATATCCCGCTCCGAGTCCCCTATCGGATCCGTTCGAAGCGAAGCCCCCAACTCTGCAATCAGCTCGTCGACAAACATTTTGATTTCATGTGCCTTGGTCGCCAGGGGCTCAGAAGCCTCGACCTCGGCAGCCATCCTCGACGCATAGGCGCCGATAAGCCTCCGGTCATCGAACGGGAGCTCGATCAGTCTGTCGATAAGGAGGATATCCTTCGGCTTGATCTGTCTCTCCCCGCGGTATAGGGCGATTCCAGGCTCCCCTTCCCCCAAAAGCGACGTGGCGCATCGCGATAGCCCGTCGAAATCATCGAAGGTAATGACTCCGAGCCCATCAGGTAAATCGATTGTCTCCCCTATCGTTTCAAGCTTGACGATCATAAGACGATGAAATCCTCTCCGGTAACAAGATGCCCCTCGTCTGACTGGCTTCCGCAAAGCGTGAGCATCGAGCAGAAGGAAATCTCGGATACCCTGAGCACCTGCACCAGCCCGGCTTCGGGAAGGTTGGCCTTGAGGCGCAAGATCGCCGCCTCGGCGTTCTTGGAGTCCACTGCCAGGCGGGTGTAGACGGAATTCTGCAGCCTCGTATAGCCGTCCCTGACAAGAAACTGCCTGAACCTTGTGTACTCGTGGCGGTCCTGCATATCGGCTACGGGGAGGTCATACATGACGATTATCCTCATGAACCTTATCCTCCCCCGCTCCCCATCAAGGCATTCCGGGCGTCGAAATCCCATCCGCATCGCCAGTCCCTTCCATCACCCGAAGGCACCCATCGACCCAAAGGTCGATGGCATCCGACACCCGGTAGCTCCCATGGCCATAGGGAATCCTGTCAACGAGCGTGGACGCAAGGAGCCTCTTCACGGACGGTGTGAGCTCGCAGGGACGTTCAAGCTCGACCTTTCGGTCGATCAGGGGCCTGAAAGGCTCCATGAGGTCGCAGGCGAGGTTGTAGGGGTTCGTCTTGGAGTGATGGTGGATTCCCACCTGGTTGAGGTAGCCCTTCGCCGCGATCCTGCACGCCGTATGCGAGAGAAGGATGGAATAGCCGTAGTCGAGCGCGCTGTTGGTCGCGTCCGCGTGCGGTACCCGGACGAAACCGGCGCCGAACAGCGCTTGGAAATAGCGGCGGGCCCCGGCGGCCTCGCGCCCGGTCGAATCGTCCGCGCGGACCTCTCCCGCATAGGACGCGAGCAGCTCGGCCTCCTGTTCATGGCCCGACCTTTCGAGGACGGAGGCCTGGTTATCCAGCTTGCACTCGATGATTCTCTTCCACAGCATCTTTCGCGGCCAGGCACCCCAGGACATCTGCGTAAGGACCCTGCCGTTCGTATCGATCGTTGCCGCCGTTAACGGCATCAGGATTGATGCCGGCATATGCCGGCTATCTGTGAAAATGACGCTGCAGCCCCTCGCCGCGAGCTCATCGAGCAGGTAGGTAGATATGAATGCGGCCTTCCCGTCGATAACGATGCAGTCGAGCTCGTCGGCCCGCAACAGAACGGGGCGGGGGTCGCCGTCACGGTGAACGGCGACCCATCCCGCCTCATAGCGGAGTTTCCGGGCGTTCTCTATGAAGATTGTCTTAGCCAAGGGTGGAAGCCCTCTCGTGAAGGCCCGCCGCGGAGATGTCCACGATGGCAAAGCCCGCCTTAGGGTCGTTGATGATCTTATCGAAGGTCATCGATAGCGTGCCCGCGAACGCGCTGCCGCCGAGGGGCCTCACATCGGCGGTACCCCTGATGCCGGATAGGAGCTCCACGACCTGGACCTCGGACTCCGCTACCGCCCGGACGGTCTTGGCGATATCGCCTGCTTCCGCATCGGCGAATACCTCCTCCGGCGTCTTCAGGGCCCCCAGCTTGAGTACCTTGGAGACGCGGGGGAAGTTTGCCGGAGCCAGTTCGAGAAGGCGCGCCCACAGCCGGCATAGAACCCGGGCATCGGATTCGAGATCGCGCCTGGGGCTCGGCTGCTCGCCGTCGACCATGCGCTCGACGATCCTGAGCAGTCGGGTATCGGACGTATCGAGGGCGAGCTGGCGCACGGGGCCGGCAGTCTTCTGTCCTTTGATCCTGAAGCGCTCCCCGTATGCCTCGTACACGGTCTCCTTGAGGATCCTGTCGCGCACGACGCGGATGAACCTCTCGCCGGATTCGCGGCACAGCGAGCGCGCATAGAGCTCGGTGAGCGAATCGGTCGCCTTGGACGCGATGGACGTGGGCACGGGGGCGAACCTGAACAGGTTTCCCTTCTTGCCCTCGCTCTCGTAAATCATGAAATAGGCGAACGTCTGGGCGGAGTAGCCGCCGAACAGGGCCTCGTCACGGTCGCCCTTCACGGGGATGAGCTTCGTCTTCGTGTCGCGCGGTGAGTAGACGGTCTGCTTCCAGAAAGCCCCGCCCTCCTCGTAGGGGGCAAAGGTCACGCGGAGGTTTTTCCAGGAACAGGCGCGGACGAGCCTCTCGCGCTCGAATTCGGAATCCCACAGCACCTCGGCCGTGTCATAGTCGACGAGGTCGCGGAAGAACCCGCCGGAGAAGAAGTCGAGCTCGGAGTCGGCACCGCCCCGGCGCTCCTGCACCTCGATATCGCGCATGGTGCGCTCGTAGAAGGCCCTGTTGTTCGACCACATGGGCGCCCTCGTCTCGATGAACCTGCCGGTCGTGAGGGCGATGAGGGCATCGTGGGCGTGGTAGTAGCGGTTTGCCTTGCGGCTTCTCGGGATTCCCGCGCGCCTCCTGACGGAACTGGCAACACCGGCCTTCACCGGCACGACCTTGACACCGGTGTAGGTGGCCTCGAGGACCGCAGCGATGAGCTTGCACTCCTGGCTCGTCTCGGTCAGCTGGCGCCCGACGATTGACTTCAGCATCCTCTCCGAGATCTGCGTCCTCATGAGCGCGTTGAGCTTACGCTCGGTCATGAGGCCCACACGGCGCATGTACATCCAGAAGGACGCCATCTTCCTCTGGACGGGCTGGGGCACGAGGACCGACTCCTTCTTATCAAGGCTCTCGGCGTACAGGACCAACGCCTTGTTGTCGAGCGACTCGTCCTTGCGCACCGACCTGGGCAGGATGCGGTCGACGCAGTAGTCGGCCGACGCGATGCGCGCGATATCGATGGGCCTGCCGGAGTAGAGGCTCTTTCCCGCCTGACGGAAATAGAGGTACAGGCGCTCGTTGATCTCCTTCTCGTCAAACATCCCAAGCTCGCGCAGGAGCCTGGCGGCATCCAGGTCGCGGCGCGCATCCTCGTCGAGACCCTTCAGCGCGGCCTCGATCTCCTGGGCTCGGCTTCGCGAGCGCTTGCCCTTCAGCTTGTTCGAAGCGGTCCTCGTGACCTCGACGTAGACCTTGGCCGGGGCACAACCTGCCACCGAAGCCATGTCCTCGATAACCTTCATGGCCTGTGAGACGCCGCGACGAAGCGCGGGGGACCCGGGCAGGGCGTCGATGCCGAGTTCGCCTGCCTTTTCCAGTGCGGCGGCGTTGATCTCGTCGATCTTCGCGCGGAATCCGAGCTCAGTGTCGCTTAAGGCCTGCATCAGGTTCATGGACGTGCCGCGAAACCTGCCGTAGGGCGCACCCTGCTCGAGGACGTCCATGATGCACATGTCGCCGCGCGCGGTATCGGACCAAACGCCCGTGAGCAGGCGCTCGGAGAGCTGGCCCCAGCCCTTGAGGCGCTTCGCGCAGAAGGCCTCGATCGCATCCTCGTCAAGGATATCCCCGTATTCCTTGGCGACCTTGCGCTTCAGGATGGAGCGCTCCTCGAACACGGTGTTCCAAAGGATGATGTCCTCTGCCATGGACTTCTGGGCGGCCGTGAGCGTCTTCACGCCGAAAAGGCCTGCGATCCAGGCCGAGACGGACAGGCGCGACGTCATCCTCTTCGCGTCGGATACGCCCTTGACGTGCGGGTGCGCCATCGTGAAGTCGCGCGAGAGGATGTTCTCGATCCGGCTGAGGGTCATGACCGAGCCGTCCGATGCGGTCTCGACCACGGACTGCCTCATCGCGGCATCGAGCGGCAGCCAGTCCTGGCCGTCCTCGGTGTAGCGGATCCCCGCCAGCTCGTTCAGGAACCGGAAACGCTCGTAGATAAGGGAGTTCGCCGGGAGCACGTCCTCATCCACCAGATAGGTGCACTTGCCCGTCATGCGCCGGATGAAGGCCTCTGCGGCCGCATCGGTGTCGATATGCTCCTCGTAGTTCCAGGGCGCGACGAAGGCGCGCTCATGGCCGGGAAGACGGCGCGACCACGCGAACCTCGCCTTGCCGTGGGCGTCCAAGGGCGCGGCCGAGGAGTCCAAGGGCCCTACGTAGTAGGGGATCCTCGAGGTCAGCACCTTCAGGATATGGGGGCCTGCGTCCTTTAGCCAGGGATAGAAGCTGCCCTGGGCGTCGATGATGCGGCCCACGACCTCCGCATGGAGCTGGTACGGGATAGCACTGTTGTCCGTGGTGTGGATGCGGCGAAGGAACCTGTGTTCTCCGAGGGCGGCGACCATATCGATGTAGGCCGAGTCCTTTGCGGCATCCGTTCCCTTGAAGAACTTCTCTACCCTCTTCTTGAACTCCTCATAGGGAATCACGTTGAGGTCGTAGGCCGTATAGCCCATATTCCTCTTGGCGCCGTCGAGCTTCTTCACGAGCACCTTGTCGTACCCCCTGCGGCCGGACCTTTTCGGGCCGCCGAAGAAGTCCCTGTAGAGGGCAAGCCCGTCCTCGTCGGGACCGTCCTCGGAATCAGCATGGACGATGTATTTCAGCGCGAGGTCCTTCAGTGTGCGCAGCTGGCGCCCGTACACCTCGTACTGGGCCACCTGGTTGTGCGAGAGGGTCTTTCCGGGTGCAAACGAGAGAAGGCCCTGTAGGCGCCACGCGGAGTAGAGACCCCTCGCGGCCTCGATGGTCGGGGCGAGTCGGTCGGGGCAGTTGGCGAGGAACTCATCGAACGCATCGGCATCGGATACGGAAACCTTGCCGATCTGCTCGCCCTCGAGTGCGAAGGCGTCCATATTCGCCTTGTAGCCGGCGACGAGGTCGCCCAGCGCCTTTGCCTGCGCGCGTGCGATCTTGGCGTCGACATCGTCGCCCGTCACCGATACGGCGCCGGACACGGCCTTCTGGAGCTCTCGGGCAGTCCAGGAGCCGCCCATACCGTCAAGCGCGCCGCCGTCGAGCTCAATAGCCTCGCCGCAGGCCTCCCCCAGGGCGTCGAGCTCGCGCACGAGGGCCTCGACCTGGGCGGAGGGGTCTGAGTTCGTCGACGTCACGTCGCTGCCCTCCATGAGAAAGTGCCCGCGGCGCACGACGTGGTTGGCGACGGCCCAGAAGATAAGCCTTGGGTCGCGGGGGCCGTCTGATTCCATGAGGTCGACGTCGAGGTGCGCGAGCGTGGGATAGCCGTCGAGAAGCCCCTGCCAGGCGGCAGCGGCGGGATCCGCCGCGATATCGTCGCGCATGAGTCTGCAGGACATCCTGCGCCTGACGAAGAAATCCGGGTCCGTGGGCGCGATCGCCGGCGCGAACACGCGCTCCATCTCACGCTCCCTGCCGCGGGCGCGCTGGAGCCTGCGCCTGGTGGTGCGCGGCATACGGGCCTCGGAGGCGTGGAGCGCCTCCCTGAAGCAGCGCGCGCCCATCACGGGCTGGCCCTTGTGGTAGAGGACCTCCCCGTACTCGTCTGTTGCCACGAACCCGACGCTCGTGCCGTCGAGGTCGATTCCGGCATACCAGGGACCGTTGATATTTTTAAGTTTCCTAGCCATGAGTTCTCCTATGTGATATAAAGGGATTGTGAGTTGCTGCTCGAAACGCAGTACCTAAGTCGAAATACGGCTTAAAAGCCACAAACTGCCTTTTCAGGCCGCCCCGTATGGGGCTTATTCTTTATCCCGACATTCCATAGGCATCTAGAGCAGGTGCTCCATGACGGTACCGGTAGAGTCAGTGCGGAAGCGGATGCTGCCCACCGTGTTCTCGTGGATCATGTTGCCAGTCGCCACATCGACGTAGACGGCATCGCTGAGCCCGCGGGACACCTCCATCTCGGTGGCGCCTGTCTCGGAGTCGATACGGAGCTTTCCTACCTGGTTGCGCACATGCATATGGCCCCTGGAATCCAGACAGCGCTCGACCGTGCCGCTGCCGGCCTCGGTCAGGTTCACGTTATTTATTTGGAAACTGTTCACAGTTACCCCTCCCCCTCTGCAAGAAGGCATGAGGCCGGGCCTTTCCCGGCATTGGAGGGTTTTCATTCATTATAGAGGGCGGGGCAGACATAAGATTCGTCACCGACCTGTCTTTCGAAATGACAAGAATCTATTCCCCAGTAATGGCACCGGGTGAGACGAGCGCAATGGTCGTCCCGTCATCGTGCACCACGGCCCATCCCGCCTCTTCCAGCCGCGAGACTGCCGCGTCGCAGTAACCGTCCGGAAGAACGGTGGCCACGATTCCGAGCTTTTTACAATAGATGGTCGTATTTTCGCCCGATAGGGCTGCTGCGGCCGGTGTTAGCAGGTCGGTGCCGCCGTAGACGCCACAGAACACCTCGACTCTCGTGTCGAGCGTCGGCCTGTAGCTAGAAAGTTCGGCTTCACATCCGGTATCCAGGTCGGTGAGGACCGAAGATCCACTTTCGATGCCGGCGCGCTGGATGGCAGCGAAGGCAGTGGATTGCGAGACGTATCTGGGGGAATCGGTACCTATAGCGCTCACAAGAAGGAAGACCGTGTAGACGAGGACGGAGCCGGCCATGAGCACGGATACCCGTGCCGCCAGGTCATCTTTAAACAGGTCTCTCTCTTGAGCCTTTCCCATGCCGATAATCTCACCGGACACCAGGACCAGCACCGCCAGATAAAGCAGGAAGTTCCTCCTGGTCATGAGCGACAGAGCCGCGAGTCCCACCGTCATGACGCACCCGTAGGAAAACAGCCGTGCGGCTCCGCCCCTTTTCGCTGTTAGGGCAAGTACGGCGACACAAGACCCGAGCGTGAAGGCCGCCTCACCGGGAAAGCCTGGAACCATGGGGCGAAGCTCCAATACGCCCGCAAGCATAGGGTTATCGCTGCCCACTGTCAGGAATGGTAAAGCGAGCATCGAGACTCCATAAGGGTTCAGCATGCACGCACAAATCGTGAGAACCGCTGCTATCACCACATGACCGCGCGAGCGCATATCGAGCCTCGCGTCGATAAGCATCGACAACGGCAGCATGAGGGAGCACGGCCACAGGGCGCCGTGGATGTTTACGATGAGAAAGCCCATGAGGGGGAAGGCGGCAAGTATGCGCGGATCGCGTGTTTCAAGATAGCGCGCGGCCGCTCCCCAGCAAAGGGTGATGCAGATGACATCAAGCACCCTGGGGGTCGAGCCTTCCATCACTGACATCCAGAAGACAGTGGCACACGTGAGGGCGGTGGGGACCGCACCCTTGAGGCCCACCCGCCTCGACACTGAGAAGAGCGCTAGCGCACCGAAGACGTCGATAATTGCGAACAGGTAACCAAGGGCGACCTCCCCCATCAGGTCGTGTACCAGGGCGAGCACGATGCAGACGGGCCACTGCTGGCAGATATACGGAAGCTGTGCATGAACCGTCAGGGGATCGGATTCCGGCAGACGTCCATTTTCGAGGATCCACCTTCCGGCGGCGACCATATAGCGCGCGTCGGGTCCAAACAAGCCCCCGCCCATCGACACTGCCCACACGCCGACAATCGCGGCGACGACCACGGTGAGACAAGCGCATACCGTCGACATTCGACGAGACTCCAGGGCTATGGAAGCAGCCATGCTAAATCCTTTCAAAAGAAAAACCCCGCCCCGGCAATTGAGGCGGGACGGGGTCAAAGGGGAAGGTGCCTTCGCGTTTACTTACCAGCGGTGCCCATCTTCCAAGTGTCGGTACCAATGCCGTTTACAACCTGGGTGGCCATCTTGATAACGCGCTGGAGCTCACCGGAGAACGCAGCGAGGACGGTCACGAGGGCGAGGGCGAGCAGACCGATGAGGATGATCATCTCGGTGGAGATGACGGCACCGAGCTTCTCGTTGGCGGCGCGACGGGCATTGTAGGTCTTGGCCGCGAGATACGTGACCATAGCGTTCATGGTTGCACAATCCATGATGCGCTCCTTTCGGTTTTGGGGGTTCGAGTCTATGGCCCCCGTCGACACAATGGGGCGGACCTCCCGCCCCTGAGATAGATTCTGCTCCGGGAAATGCGTCCGTGAGGGGCCATTTGGTGCCAAGGGGTGACAAATGGTGACAAGGAAAACAGCAGGTAGGCGACGCGTACGCAGCCGTACAACATATGTTCGCCTAGATTTAATGACAGCTGTGGCACCGGCTGGGTCGAGTTGCCCTATCGTCGTTGTGCTAGAGTCGAGACGCAGCTGAAAAGTTTGCCCGCGTGCGAAAGGAGCGGTTCATGGCAGATGTTCGCGTGACCGGAACGGCAGATGAAATCGAGCTCATCGCTCGCTCCTTCGGAGTTGCCTCCAGGATGCAGCGTCGGCGTGACGGCATGATGGCGGGCTATTTCGAGGTACACGCTCCGAAGATAATCTGCCTTGACCTTGGGACCACGGGGCCCAACCCCGTCAATGATGAAATCGCCGCCATCGCGATCGTGGACTGGGCGGGAAATGTGGTCCATGAGGGGAAATACAGGCCAAGTCGCAAGGAGCTGTGGCAGGCGGCATCTGAGGTCAATGGGGTCGCACCCGACACCCAGATAGACCTTCCCTCCTTTTTCGACGACCAGGTAAAGATCAGGGAGATCATCTGGGGCGCCGACGAGGTTATCGTCTACAATGCCCCGCGCGTTATGAGGTTCCTGGAGTACAACGACGCTGCGCCCAGCTCAGGCATCAGAGTCACCGATACAATGTATGAGTATTGCCACTGGCTCGAAAAAGCGAACCACGACTCCGATTGCCTCGCGCACATCGAGTTGGCCGACGCTGCGGATCGAATCGGATATACCTGGGAAAACATTCCGCGCGGGACCGTGACAAATGCCCTCGCCTGCCTCGCTGTCCAAAAATGGATTGAGGGGCAGCCAAATGAAGAACACCAAGATTTCTGAATACAGGGCTTGAACAGTAGGCCCCTCGAGATTGTTGCATCTTGGATTCAGAGGATGATTGCTTCTATCAATTCCACGGGATGATTTCACCGGGCGGCAAGACACTTAGGAAACCCGGTTTGAAGAGGTGATTGGCATGAACGTTAACGATTTTATGGCGAAGCACGATATCACTGATGCCGACCTCGAGCGCATGGCCACTCCCTTTGAGAATGGCGGCTTCGAGCTAGAGCCCGACGGAAAGGTATTCAGCGGCTCGCATCTCGATGCAGTCTGCACTCGCCGCGTTACGGTGATTCACGATGAGAAGGATACTTAGAGGGTTGAACTGACAACAAAAATAGAGGGCGGATACAGTAATGTGCCCCGCCCTCTATGTCTTTGTTGCCAGATACGCTACTCCTCGTATTTGTTGCCCTTCCCGCAGTTGCAGTCCTCGCAGAGCGCTGCAGGTTGTCCATCAAAGGCTTTCCCCGCGTGAGGCGGGCTTGATATGGTCGACGTGGAACTTCACTCCGTCCTCGCGCCCCCGTCCGCACCTAACGTACCTGAAGCCGCCTCGGTTCAGCACGTCACAGCGCGTCACGCGCATTACTTAGCGGGCCTCTTTTCCGTCCATACAGCGATTCTGGTACTCCTGGCAGCACTTCTCCCGATCATTCACCTTGGACCTGCAATACTCATCCAAAAACATCGTCAGGATTTTCTCCATGGTCCACAGCGCGGCAACGACCACCGACACATGCATTAGCGACAGGATTACCTGAGTAGCGGGACAAAACAATTCCGCGGTCTTTCTCCTCGTTATGGATACTTTCTACAAGCGTAACCTTCTTGGGGCCGATCTGACGGGCTTCACGTACTGGGGTCCATTCGAGAACACCATGACAGACCAATCGTTGCGATTTGCATGGGATGGTTAACTTAGAGGGCGTGACACAGCAATTGTGTCCCGCCCTCTGTGTCTTTGTTGCCAGATACGCTACTCCTCGTATTTGTTGCCCTTCCCGCAATTACAGTCCTCGCAAAGCGTCTGCAGATTGTCCATTACGGACTTCCCCCCGCGTGAGACGGGCTTGATATGGTCGACGTGGAGCTTCACGCCGTCCTCGCGGCCACGTCCGCACTTGACGCACCTGAAGCCGTCACGGCGCAGCACGTCATAGCGCATCGCGCGCGTGACCTTCGCATGTTCCTCGTCGTTGGCCATACGACGGTCCTGATACTCAAGGCGGCGTTTCTCCCGCTCTTTCTTCTTCTTGGACTTGCGATGCTCCTTCAATAACATCGTCAGGATTGCCTCCGCGGCCCACAGCGCGACAACGATCTGCAGGAACGGTAATAGAGACTGCATTACCTGGGTAGCGGGACCCGGCGTTTCCATGAACTGCCTCCTTATTGGGGGATATACGCCACAAGTCTAAGCTCCTGCAGATGCCGCCGCCCCTCCACTTGGTGCCAAGGGGTGACACCCGCCCTGAACACTTGTTCATAGCCGCCCGCACGCCTGCCCTCCAAACGATGATTGGAGCATCGAGAGACTGGACGGAGGAGGAATTATGGCCGAGGTGCTTAATCTGGATATGCTTCCCGATTGGCTGAGGGACATGGATGTCGGCGCGTCGGTGAGGCCCGGTGCGGATGGGGGCGCCCATCCCTGTCTCACATGGTGTGGCAGCTTCACGGTCCACGGCCTGGGATTCCACGCGATGAGCGGGACGACGACCGATTTCGCCATGGCCTGGCCCATCGGCAACGGGGGCTGGCAGGTCCTGCAGGACGCCTATGACATCTACGACCCGATAGCCGGGCAGGACGGCTATATCGAGCCCGAGGACCTCATCGACATCCTGAATGAGAACGGCTACAGCTCCCTCAGCTCTTTTGCCGCAGTTGAGGGCGAATGGTGGCGCGAGGGCCTGACGTGTGCCGTCGCGGCCAAGTGGTGCAGGGAACGCTATTCAGTCCCCCTGACCTTTGTCGACGGGCACGCGGCGCTGTCGCGCCTCGTCTCCTGTGCCGCCGCGTTCTATCCGGATGCGGACAGGGCGCTGCTTGGCACAACGATTGCGCGGGAGATGGCCTGCCAGGAGAAAGACTACAACATGGCCGCCTACGGCACATCGCGCGAGCTCAAGGATACGCAGATCCGCTCAGGCGGCGTGGTTCCGCCGAATTCGGTTGGCCATGCGATAGGCATGGTGCCAGTGGGTGGCATGAGACCCCTACAAGACCCGGAAACGAAGGGCCGCGGGCCCAAGTTCGGCCATTGATGACAGAAAGGACTGATGGCGATGTATGAGAGGGTATGGGAAGGCACGGCACCCGGGCTGGACGGGGCCGAATGGGACCTTTTCCTTGACTTTAACCAGGATACGGGACTGTTCCGAGTCGGCGGCTCGTTGGACGGAGAGCATCGCGAGATGTGGGAGTGCGCCGACCCGGTGGTATCCGGCCTCATGGCGAGATCTGAAAATGATCGACCCGACGACCCCGATATCATGGCGCTTATTCCTCCCGCTCCCTTAGAGATGCAAGGGCGATTCGCCCCCTTCTCATCCCCCGACCAGATCGTCGCGGGCACTTGGCGCACCCCTCGGGATTGGCCGGAGGCGCGAAAGGATGAGACGGTCAAGGAACTCAGAATGAGAAGATTCGACATTATGAGATTGGCCGACAGCTACGATCCCGACGGGATAGCCGTCGATGAGTGCTCGAAGCTCCTGAATGGCATGTACGGAGATCCGACTCGCTGGCCGCGGCGCGCTGTCGACGTCGTTCTCGGCTATCCATGCGGTATCAAGCTCGGAGAAGAGGTCTACCCGTCGCTCAACTGGTGGCATATGCCCCCAGCGGAGTTCTCTGACGCCGTCGTGCGCGCCGGAAGCGCTTTGAAGGGAAAGGCCCTGGGTTATCGCGATGCGGTATACGCCCTCTACGAGAAAGCTAAGTCCAACGGCCTGTTCATAGAGGAGGGCTGGGAGGAACACTTCGGCGTCATTCCCAGCGTGAACGCGGGTCAGTTCGTCAGGGAGCTATCCGAAGGTGACATCGTTACCCTATCGCTTGCTGCTAACTTCAACTCATTTGGCGGAAGGACCTTGGAGCTGGGCGATATCCGGATGAAGCTCAAATCCGCAGACTGGTACAGAGATACGATTTCACACAGTGGATCCCCCTGTGGCCCCCTAGATGTACAGCATCTAGGAAAACTACCCCTCGATGAGCTTGGTGAATATCTCTGCAGAAGGTTTTCCATATACTACGGGGCCTGGGCCGGCGCCTTCCTCGATGGCGAATACGGGGTTGACCTCGAGGGTGATATGGACCGAGTCCTCATCTCGGCAAAGGTATTCGATGAGTTTGAGCGCGTGGATGATTACGGCCTTAAGCATGAAACGATTGCATGGCAGGTCATCTCCTGGTCTAAATCGGAAGACGTCTATCACGTCGAGACGTGGTACGCGCCAAAGTATCTGGAAAAAGACCACACGTTCTATCTGAAAATACGCTTCCCGAACACCGACCAGCCCTATAAAGAACGGGACAGCACCTTCGCCTCGTTCCCATCGGAGTACTTACCGGACATGCGCACCATGCCCATGACGATGGACGGCGAGCCGAAGGCGTTCGTCAACGCCCGCTATGCGATCGACCCTGACCGCCTGCTCAGGGGGTACACGCGTAAGGACGCTCAAAATAAGACGGTGCCTGGCACGAAAGCGCTTAAAGAGAACCTGGCGAAACTTGACCAGAAGGCAAAGGTAAGTCAGTCGCCGATAAATGAAAGTCGTGGTTGGCATGTATGAGAGGGTATGGAGCGGCGCGAAATGCGGTTACGACGAAACCCAATGGGAACTTGCCCTCGACTTCGATCAGGAAAGCGGGCTGTTCCGGTGTAGCGGCTCGGTGAACGGGGAGGCCATCGAGAACCATGAGTGCACCGACCCCGAAATCGCGGGATTCATGGAAGGACGGGGCAAAATAGGATCGGGAATTGGCGGGATGCCGCTTATCCCGGCCGCGCCCCTGGAGATGCAGGGCAGGTTCGCCCCTTTCTTCTCGCCCGACCAGATTGTCTCGGGCACATGGCGCTCCCCCAAGGATTGGCCGGAGAAGCGAAAGGAGAAAACGGTTCAAGAGCTCAGTTTCAGAAATTACAGTATCTTGCCCCCCACCGGTGAAGTAAAACCCTTCCGGTTGGACATCATCAACCAACTGACCAACAAGGAGTGCCCTAGGCTTTTGAACGGCATGTACGGAAAGCCGTCAAAATGGCCGCGCCGTGCCTTCGATTTAATGCTCGGTTACCCCCGCGAGATATTGCCTGAAAATAGACACAAAGACCCGTGTTTCACTGGGCAAAAAACTCCACCGGAGTTCTCTGCCGCCGTCGTGCGCGCCGGAAGCGAGTGGAAGGGCGAGGACCTGGGCTACCGTGAAGCGGTGTACGCCCTCCTCGAGAAAGCAAAGTCCGAGGGCCTGATCATAGACCGGGACTGGAAGGACTACTTCGACATCATTCCCAGTGTGGAGGCGACTCGGTTCGCCAGGGAGCTATCCGGAGGTGGAGCTGTAACCCTATCGCTTGCGGCCAGCTTCAGCCCATTCAGCGAAAGCACCCTGGAGCTGGGTGACGTCCGGGTCAATCTCGAATCCGCCCGTAAGTATAGGTATCAGCTAGGATGCGTTGAACACTGGCACGGACCGTTCGACGGTCACGCCCTGGGAAAGCTCCCCCTTAGCGAGCTGCTCGACTATCTCAAGCAATCCCCGGGCGGGCCCCTGTACGCGAGCTGGAGCCGGGCGGACTCTTTTCTCGATGGTGAATACGGAATAGACGTCGACGATAAAACAGATAGGGTACTCATCTCTGCGAAGGTAACCGAAAAAAACGGCTTCATGGATAACCTCGGCCAGCGTCATGAGGAGCGCGCATGGGATGTTGTTTCCTGGTCAAAGTCAGAGAACGCCTACCATGTCGAGTTGTGGCAATCGTCAGAGATCTTCGACGATTGCTTCAATACCGCGGTCGATGGTTTAAGGGTTTCCGCACAAGCCTGCAAGAAACAGGACAGCACCTTCGATTCGTTCCCGTCACAATTCATGCCGGACATGCGCACTATGCCGATGGTAATGGACGGTAGTGAGACGGCGACGTTCGTCAACGCCAGCTATGCATACGACCCGGACAGCCTGCTCAAGGGACACGCCCGCAAGGACGCCCAGGACAAGACCGTGCCCGGCACAAAGGCACTCAAGGATAACCTGGAGAAACTCAATACCAAGACAAATGTAAATCGGAAGCAGGGCGCCGGGGGTCGTGGTCAGCATGCTTGAGAATGTAGGGAACGGATTTGAAAAGGTATGGAGCGGAAAAGTCGAGGGCTGCGAGATCTCCCTCGGCTTCAACGATGTGCGCGGCCTGTTCAGCTATACAGCGAAAAAGGACGGCATGGTGTTGAGAGACCGCCACTGTGCCAATCCGATGGACGCCGGCCTTATGGACGGCCTCGGGGTCAAATGTGATGGCAAGACGCCCCTTATCCCCAGCGCTTCGGAGATCAAATTCGAGGGCCGTTTCGCGCCCTTTCACACGCCCGAGGAGATTGTGGGTGGCACCTGGCTCTCCCCCGCTGACTGGCCGGGCTACCGAAAGGCTATGGCAGTCGATGAGCTGGCGGGCCGCATGACCCGGATCGCGAGGCGCTATGCGGGAGACCGCGAGGCAGACGAGGCGTACATGAACTTCGGCCTCATCGATTGCTCGAAGCGCCTGAACGCGATATTCGAAGGCCCCGACAACTGGCCGAATCGGGCATTTGAGTCCCTATTCACTGCAACCGGATACAAGGAGCTCGCGCTCGGCAAGAGCTTCGCCTACAGCGACCCGTACCTGCTTGCAGACTCGCACGCGATGCCCGGGCAGGTTGTCGATCAGATCCGCATGGCGGCGGCGGACAGAGGGCAGGAACCGCCCTCATATCGAGATGCCGTGGTCAGCCTATGCAGGCAATCGCGCTTGGAAAACGGGGGTAACGCCGACTCGTTTACCGTCCTACCCTTTGTGAACGTGGGCGAGCTCGTGGACGAAATCCGCCAGTCGGACAGGATTCACGTCGACCTGTATGCCGACTTCAACGGCGACAAGGTGCCGATGACCCACTTGGGCAAGACGGCCATCACCCTCAACGATATGGATGCCGAGAAAATCAGGCTGAGCCTGGACAGGGCACGTGAAAAGCATAGCTACTACTGGTCGAGAAGAGGGAAGGCCACTTCCTCCAAGCTGGATTTCTTATCTCGTACGTTCGAGTTGACCGAGCTCGTCGCCGCCATCAAATCGTGTGCCGACTGGAGCCTGCTCTTCAACCATCGCGTCTGCCTTCCGGATCTCGGTTATGACCTCGATTCCGACGGCCAGTCCGACCGCGTGCTGATCGCCTGCGGCATGAGTGAATGGCACTCGGACGATGCCCAAGAGTGGATTGCCGTTTCGCGCTCGAAATCAGATCGTCTTTACCATATCGAGCGTTTCGACGCATGGGATTCCTACGAAGGGCCCGAATTCGAGGTCACGGAATCGAGCGCAACGAAAACCTACCCGAGCGACCTCATCGACCAGATTGCGGCAGACCATAACGGGTTCAGGGAGACGGATGGCGTGCCGCCCTTCATCAACGCCCGTTACGCCGCCCAACTCGAGCATCTGCGCGAAGTCTACCCCCTAAAGCAGAAGACCCAGGAGATAACGCCTGGCACTGCGGCGCTGAAGGACGGACTTGCGAAGCTCGAGAGGAAGGCTGAACCCAAAAAGACACCCAGCCACAACAAGCGACCGGGCTATTTTACTTATTAAATCAGACTCAAGAAGAGGGCCCCATGAGGGCCCTCTTGCTAGTTCTTGGTCGATGAGACGCCGTCGTAGTCGGCTCGCTCCACCCTCATGTATACGCAAGTGTCGCGCGTCGGCGTGACCTGCGTCATCTGGGTCTCGGAGTCCTGGGCCGCCAACCAGGCCACGGCACGAAAGCCCGCCCAGGTTCCGTCCTCCATGCGGGCGTACACCCTGCCCTCGGGCCTTGTGAGCGTGACCGACTCACCGAGATAAAGCGCCTTGTGGGCGGGTCCGTCATCGCCGATAGCGGGAAGGCCGATGCCGTCAATGGCATGTCTCTCGTCGGACAGTCCGAAATCCGGCAGCGTCCATGACTCGGCAAGCGGGGCGGTCGATTCGGGTGAGGTCCTAAGCACGAGAGCCGTGGTGTCGATTGAGTCGTCGGTGAAGGAGCAACGCAGCGTCAGGCGGTTGCGGGCGTAGAGCTTGAGCGTCCTTCCCGCCACTACCCTGAGGTCGCGTGCCGGGTCTGTCAGCTCGGGATCGGTAAACCAGGCCAGAAGTCCGCTACCGCCGTCCTCACCAAAGTGCTCGTTAAGGTTGCAGGCCGCTGTCTGTGCGGTCTTTCCCGCCTGTTCGGGAATGTTGTACGGGCCGGCCACGACATTGGCATCGGTCATGACGATGTCCGTATCGTCGATGCCGTCCACGTAGTACTCGACGGTGCCGCAGGACACGCGCGCCCAGATGAAGATGGGGTCGGACTTCACCGTAATGGTTCCAAGGGCGGTATCAAAGTCCTTCGACTCGAACCAGTAGTCATCGCCCTTCCTGGACCCGGGATAGGCATCCAGAAGTGCCCTCGTCGCATCCTTCACGACGTCACAGGCGGGATCGATCTTCGTCCCCTTCTGCAGGGCAACCTGGAATACCTCCTTTGGGGAATAGGAGGGGTCTTCAGCTGCGGCATATTCATCGTAGACGACGAAATGAACAGGGGTATCCTCCTGCTTCCAGAGTGAGTAGAAAGCGGAAGATAGGCAGCCTCCGAATGCATCAACGCTAGTTGTCGCCGTGCCTACACTTTTCTTAGTGTTGCCGAGTCTGAGCCGTAGAGTTTTTCCTGCATAGGGGAAGGTAACTCCGCAATATTTATTAACCCATGCGTATTCTGGTTGTGTAAGAGTACAGGTCAGAGCCGTATACGCGTCGATTTTAGCTTCCCGGTCGCCAAATAAGATGCGGTTTACGGTTGGAACTCCCATTTTATCGCGATAATCGGGGAGTATATATGCATGGCCTTTCCATCCGTACGATTCGGCAGGAAGCGCAAATTCGAAATTAGTGCCCTCAGTATTGGACAGACTATCGACTGTCCAATAGCAGAGGTCGATATCGATGGCTTTTCTGGTTGGATCGTCTGAATAGAAGAACTCTACTGTCTGACTAACGCTCCAGCAACCTAAAATCCACATTGCGCCCGGATCGCCTTGAGAAAAATATTCAGGTACCAGCAGGACCATATTGTCCTTATACGGACCGAACGGAGCTCTTAGGAAACTGGAGAACGTCGATCTTGCGCCTACTTTCTCCCCATAGTAGGTACCAACGATAGGATATATCGCCGTTACTGTTGCAGATTCACCGGGAATGGAAAACCATCTAGTGAAATACCGGTCCCATTGCCCGTTAGAGTTGTCGTATCTACCGCCATTTTCCGGACGTCCGATGGTGCGTTCGCCTGTTTCAAGCGCACCACCAGAACAGATAAATTCCGGTTTTCCGTCCTCCAAATCGATATCGGTCAGCAATGCCGAAAAAGAAGTAGACTCCGTACCCGCTTCAAACGTTTCGGGTGCGTCTGGAATCTCCTCAAGAAAAAATCTCTGTGCCAATGTACCGTTTCTAGCATAGAGCTGTATATTCGCTTTGTTAGCACTGACCCCGCCTGAGACGTCGATGGCAAATGCGGTGTTCCCACATGAAATGAACGATACGGATCCATCTTCGTTATCGCGGACAAAAAAACGCTGTGCAGCCGTTCCGTTATACGTGTATAGCTGGATATTGGTCCCGGAAGAAAAGGTTCCTCCCGCGACGTCTAGTGACATATATTCACGGTTGACGGCAAAGCTCGTTTCAGCCGTGTTCGCAATACTACCAATTGAGTAGCTTCCATCGGAAAACTTTTTGAAGTGGAATAACTGGGCGGCGTTATGCCAGCCGCCCTCGCTGGGATTGTATAAGTGAATGTTCGTGCCATTCCTGAAGTCGCAGTTGTAAACATCGATACAGAAAGGGTTTTCCGGCGTGGATAGCGCCGACCGAATTCGATACATCTTCCCGATGTCGATTTTGGTTTCGGCGGCCGTAGATGCCGCCTGCTTAACAGCTAAGTCGGTGATACCAAGGCTGGCTGCAGTCACCGCGGCAGCCAGCAGGGCACGACGGCCAATTGCGGCACCGCCTGCGGTGCCTTTTAATTCGTTTGCGCTCATCTACGCGCACCTCCCGTAAGGGACGTGCGCGGACTCGGGACGGAGGCCGCACCTCCGTCCCGACTGAAATTTATTGCTTTGTGCTGGCGACGCCGTCTGACTGCGCCAGGGACCACTTGACGTAGAGCGTGGTATCCCGCTTTGCCTTGATAGACGCTGTCGAGGAACCCCCCCCCCGCCGAGGTTAGCCAGCACTCGGCGACATAGCGCCGCCAGGTGCCGTCCTTCTGCTTCGAATAGACGCTGCGGGGCTTTGCGGGCGCAACGAGCTCGCCCCGGTAGACCGCCTTGTAGCCGACCCCATCATCGCCTATGGCCGGCAGCATGAGGCCGTCGAGGGTGTGTGCCTCCGCGCTCATCCCGAAATCCACCAGATCAAGGGCGCCCGCGATCTCAGGTGCGCTGTCGCTCGCATCGGCTCGGAACAGCATTCCCCCTTCTGGACGCAGGGAGCCCTCGGCATAGTCGACGCGGACGGTGCAGCGGTTGCGGCCGTAAAGATGAAGCTCGTCGCCTGCGGACAGCTCGGATTCCCTGTAGGGGGCGGTCAACTCCTTGTCCGTGAACCAGCCTGTAAATCCCGTACTGGGGTCCTCGTTGAAATGATCGTTGAGATTACAGGTAGCAGCGAGCGCCGCTTGCGTTGCCATGTCGGGCACCGCGTAGGCACCGGCAGGTACGTTGGCGTCCGTGTACACAATCGACCCATCATCGATACCGTCCACATGGTAGATGACCGAGCCCGTGGAGATGCGGGCCCAGATGTAGGTCTCCGATTTGATGACGGCTGAGATGAAAAGCTCCCTAAACTCGCGCTCGGTATACCAGTAGTCCTCTGGGGTGACGCTGTAGCCGTATGTGGCGATGAGGGCCTTCGTGGCATCGTCGAATATCCCATCATTTCGCTTGAGCATATCGCCCTGCTGGAAGGAGCACTGGTAGACCTCAGACGGCGAGTAGGATGGGTCCGTAGCCTCCTTTGCGGGATCGACCACACAGAAGTGGATGGGTAATTCAGAGGTCTTCCATAGCGACTCAAACCGGGTAGCAATGCAGCTGGCGTCATCGTATGGGATGAAGCAGATTTCACCCAGTCTCATCTTCAAGGTCTTGCCACTATAGGCGCACGTTACGCCGATATAATCGAGGATCCACTTGTTGTCCTTGGTGTCCGTGGTACCAAGACCCATATAGCCCGTGTAGGTCTTTGTGCCCCTTCTATTACTGCGCTTCGTACGTACGACCGTCGGATAGCCCGCGCGTTCGAAGTAGTCGGGAAGGACGTAGGCTTTACCGGTCCAGCCCCCGTCGCTCAGGGGCATACAGAGTTCAGTCTTCCAGAAGTCATACCATCCGCAGCGTCGGTTGTAGCTGAGACTACTCTCGCTCCAATAGCAATGGTCGATCTCAATTGTCCTTCGTGAGAAGTCCTCACAATAGAAGAACTCGCAGCTCTGCGTGACTGCCCAGACGTTTACAATCCACAATCCGCTGGGATCCTTGGCGCTGAAGGACTCCGGTATGCGCAGCTCGCGCCTTTCGCCGATATTCTCATCGTTGTCGCCGAGTGGCACCAACTCTATATCGCTATAGGTGACGCGGACTCCAACGGCCTTTCCGTAATAAGTCCCTACCTGCGGATAGATGGCAGTCACAACCGATTGCTCGTTGACGGAGAAGGTACGGCAGTGCTGGTCCCTTTTTGCGCTCCTGTCATAGTCTTCACTTATCCAGCGATTGCCCATAGTTGCGTTCGTAAAGCTGAAGGAAACTTCCCCGTCCTCCAGATCCTCGTTAGTGACGAGGGCGGAGAACCTGGTCGACTCGGTGTCGGCGGAAAACGGCTCCCAGCCCATATCGATAGCCTCGATATACCACCGCTGTGCCATGGTGCCGTTCCTGTCGTATATCTGAATATTCGTACCGTCAGCAGCCACACCGCCATTTGCATCGAGGCAGAAGTTTGAATTTAGCCTGGAGACTATCTCGAATGTACCGTCGGAATGTCCGATAAGATCCCATCTTTGGGTTGCCCTGTCGTTGGGCGTATAGAGTTCGACGTTCGTTCCGTTCGCAGCGACACCACCTGTCACATCGAGGCACTTCCAAGTCCTGGGAATGCTCCCTTCCTCGCCACCGGCACCCACGAAGACTAGACTCTCAATAACAAAGCCGGTTGTCGTGCGGTGAATGAAGAACATCTGGCTGGTTGTTTCGTTCGCTCGATAGAGGTGGATATTGGTCCCATCCTGTTCATGGCCGCCATAGACGTCTACGCACATTGGCTCACTTTCAGGGGTAAGTGCCGTCCTAATGCGGTAGATTCTATCGGTATTAAACTCCTCGGAGGAAGTAATGCTGCTGTATGTCACAGCACTGGCTCCTAGACCAGTGAGCCCGGCTGCACACGCCAAGGCAGCGAACAAGCCTCGTCTGCTAATCGAGATTTCCTTTAAAGACTTGCCGGGAGTTATCTTGTTATCGTTTTTCTCAGCCTTCATCTACGCACACCTCCCGTGAGGGACGCGCGCGGGCTCGGGACGGAGACCGCACCTCCGTCCCGAATTAGATTTACCTCTTTGTACTGGCGACGCCGTCCGAATCGGCGTAGCGCCACCTGATGAAGAGCGTGGTGTCCCGCACCATCTTGATGCTTTGCAGGGACGACCCCCCCCGCCCTATCGGTCAGGTAGGCATCGCACACGATATGCCTCCAGGTGCCGTCGCCCATCTTGCGGTAGACGCCCGCCGGCACGGCGAGCGAGATCCGCTCGCCGAAATAGGCGGCCATGTGGCCTACGCCGTTATCGCCTATGGCGGGCAGCTCGATCCCGTCGAGGCTATGGCGTTCGGCCAAGCCGGTGAAGTCGGACAGCTCGAGCGCCCCCTCAACGGGTGCGGCGTCCTCCTTTGGCTTAGAAACGTAGACGGAGCCCTCCTCAGGCTCAAGGCAACCGTCCGCATACTCGATATGCAGTGTGCAGCGGTTGCGCCCGTAGAGATGAAGCTCATCGCCCGCGGACAGTTCGAATCCTCCGTAGGGGGCGGTCAGCTCCTTGTCCGTGAACCAGCCCGTGAATCCCGTGCCGGGGTCCTCGCCAAAATGGTCGTTGAGGTTGCAGCGTGATTTTAGAGCGGCAACGGTGGCGTCGGCGCTTGCCGTATGGGCACCGGGCTGGGCTGTTTCGGTGAAAACAACCGACTCATCATCGATGCCGTCGGCATGGTAGACGACCTTGATACCGCCGATGTGAACGGGCCCGGCAGATATCGACCCATGGAAACGGTGCACGAGCGGCGAATCAAAGTTGATGCCGCTGCGCAATTCCGTGGGGAACACCTGCTGAACCACGCAGGAAAGATATTGTCCAGAAACCAAATCGAGCTCCTGCTCCGATAGGCTAAGCTCCCTTGTGGTCTTCGAAAACTCACGAAGCACCGTTGCGCCCTTTGGCTTCGGAATCAAATCGACCTGAACGCAGCGTAGCTCGTTGACGCCCTTCAGGTCGCCAAAGCCGTTGACGCTCGTGAAGTCGAGATCGCTCCCGGAAACGTATCCCCCGGTCCATGACAAATTTGAGTTGAACGCCCTGACCTCAAGGTCGAAATGCTGGGATACCTCGCCGGTAAGCCATATCTTGATGGCACTCCAGCGCAAGGACTTGCCACCCTCGCCGATTCGGACGCCATCAGCGGCGACATCGCTCCAATCGCCGCCGTTTGCAAGCATGCTGTAGCAGATAGAGCCCTGCCAGGGGCAGCCGTCCAGGCGAAGCGAGATCGCCTCTATGCACATCTTGAGCGACATGTTCATACCGACATGCCGGTAGGCAGGACATTCGGGCATATCGCCGAAGCTCGACAGATGGCACGACCCAATGACGGACGCCCCGGAGCTGCCGCTTGGAACATCATCTTCGTCGGCATAGTACCAACGGTATATAAAGTCGGATACGGCAGTCCCGCCATTGTTGCCCTTGACGTCAGCCCAGTTATGGCACGGCGTGCAAGAGAGAAGCGGGTCCGAGCACGTCACCGTCTGGCCGCTTCCGATCTCCTTTGCCCCGTCATTCAAGCTCAGCGAACCCGTGAACGGGACCTCTTCGACGACCCAGGCCGAGGCACGGTCTCCGGCCACTCCCCCCTTGTAGCCGTTATGGAAGAGATTCAATTTAGACGGCTTTGCCACTGTGGCGCCCGGCCTGTTTACGCATAGCCCCGATGCGTCGCTGATAATCGCGACCGCGCCATCTTCGAATAGGGATGTTCCTTCGGAAAACACCTTTGTAACCCACCAGGCGCTCGCCCTCGAGTCGACTCCGGCCCTATGGATTTCGAACGGCTGCCTGTTCGCGACGTGGTTGAATTCCTTTCCGTCCCAAGGGCCTCCACCTAAGGCATTGACGGCACAGGATGCGTCAGCCACATGAGCCGGTCGGAACGTCGTGAGAAACCCGGGGACGGGTCCCCAGTCATCAAAATAGGAGTCGTCGCGAACTTTCGAGAACTCGGTCAAGAAGATCTGATTGTAATTGCCTTTGAATATCTGCTGGTATAGGTCAGTGCAATCCTTAATCGAGGCATTTCCAACATCCCAGTTCAGGGAGTCGTCGTCTGCCGCATAAACACGGCAAACTATACCCTGGATGTCCTCGCTGGTCAGATACGTTTGCTCCACGGTTGAGGTAAGCCAGCCGGTCTGGGAGTGCAGGGCCTCAACCGTCTCGTCATGCGAAACCCCCTCAACGTAGATGTTGAAGATGTTGAGGTCCGCGCACCACCTATGGGATACGTCCTTGGAAGTTCTCCTATACCATTTTCCCGTGTCATGGTATTGATAGTGCTTCCAGCCGGTATCGTGCCGACCGGTGCCGACCCCGAGTTCCTCATTGGTCAAATTGCCGTCAAAGGTGAGAATATTATTTTCCTGATCGTCTTCCTTGATTGCCCCGAGGTTATCGTGGTGCGCAGCATACCATAGGCGGTTTCCCTTGGGGTTGTAGTTATCGTCTCCGCAGGCGGTCAGAGGATAAAAGGAGAGATGGAACCATAGCTCGTTCTCATAGTCGCACTCGACCTGGAAATTGAGCGCATATCGAAGGATCTGGACGTAGGCATAGCGAAAGGCATACCACTCGGTCCATCCATTTGCCCACCCCATGCACTGATTTACAGGATTAGACCTCCCCTTGCAGCAGTTAACCTTGCCGTCAATCATCCCGTACATATCCCAGGCGCCTTGCGCGATTGTGGCGTTTTGCCCCCAGTAGTCCCAACCGAATGCATCGTCTGCGCCGAGCAATCCCAGCCCGGCCGCAACTGCCAGGGCAGCAAACAGCCCCCGCCTGCTGATCGGTGTTTCCTTTAAAGACTTATCTACGGCTGCCTTGCTACCGTTTTTGCCAGCACTCATCTACGCACACCTCCCGAAAGGGACGCGCGCGGGCTCGGGACGGAGGCCGCACCTCCGTCCCGGATGATATCTATTTCTTTGCGCTGGCGACGCCGTCCGAATCGGCGTAGCGCCACCTGATGTAGAGCGTGGTGTCCCGCACCATCTTGATGCTTCGCAGGGACGACCCCCCCCCGCCTTATCGGTCAGGTAGGCATCGCACACGATATGCCGCCAGGTTCCGTCGCCCATCTTGCGGTAGGCGCCCGCCGGAGCAGCGAGCGAGACGCGCTCGCCGTAATAGGTTGCCATGTGCCCGGCACCGTTGTCTCCTATTGCGGGCAGCTCGATACCATCGAAGGTATGGTATTCGGACAAACCGGTGAAGTCGGGCAATTCGAGCGCGCCCCCTACGGGCGACGCTCCGTCCTTGGGTTTTGACACGTAGGCGACGCCTTCCTCTGGCACAAGTGAACCCTCGGCATACTCGATCCTCAGTGTGCATCGGTTGCGTCCGAAAAGGTCGAGCACGGAATCGGCTTCGAGGGCCGTATCGACAAAAGCGCTACCGAGCCCCTTGTCAGTGAACCAGGCGTTGAAACCGCCAGAGACCTCGTTACCGAAGTCCCCATTGAGGTTGCAGAAGGGTCGTATGGCCTTTGAATCAGCCGAAGGGTTAAGCGTATAGGGGCCGGGCGCGACCTCGTCCTCGAAGATGACTGAACCATCGTCGATGCCGTCGCTGAAATAGCGCACGCGCGCCATGGATTTCCCAACCTTGAGGGGCGAAGAACAGGTGACCGTCCCTCTGAACATATCGGCCATCTGGTGGATTCCGCTTGAGGTCCCATTCATGGCCATGACGGTCTGCGCGTAGATGAAGCCGTTCGTCCCTTTCGGGATCTCGAAAGCCAGGGGCTCATCGAAGTCGCGTGCTAGAGCGGTGCAGCCGGCAGGCCTCGGGATTAGGGTGGCCTGTAGGCTGACGATGGACTCTCCCCCGATTCCCAGAATCGGCGTATCGTCCTGCACCGCCTTGAACGTGAATACGCGTTCTCCCCAACCGCTCGCGGAGGTGCAGACCCTGAGCGAAAGGTCGTAGCTGTCGGCGAGCTCGCCCTCGAGCCATACCCTTGCGAGGCAGACGCGTGATGACGCGGAGCGGCTCGTCCAGGCACCATCGCGGCAGGTCTCAGACCACTCCGAATCGGCCGTGGGTTTTACCTGGTAGCAAATGGACCCGGTTCCGTCCTCAGCTTTTAGGTAGAAGCCGTAGATGAGGTTTGAGGAGGCATGAGGGAAGCCCACGCATCGGTTAGCGTAACCCTCCTTGTACCAGCTGATGTCCCTGGGCGCCTGCGATGCCGCACCGATGACCCTTCTCTCACCGGGAACTACTTCCTCACCACTGGTGCAGATGAGGAAGCGTGTCAAATACCTGACCGAACCGCTCCCGACAGAATCGGTCGGCAATGTAGTTGTAGCCGGGTCCTTGATTGCAGCCTCGGTATCCTCCTCCGCAAGGTCCTCGAACTCGAGAGTGCCATTGAAGACTGCCTCCTCAATTTTCCAGTCACATGCGGCCACGCCGAGCGTGCCCTTCCAGTTGCCGTCGCACCACAGGCACACGTCGGCGCCATCGCTCTTGGAGTTGTGCGTCAGGCTCAAGGAAAGGCCGGTCTCGTCGCAGATGAGCTGGGAGTAGCCGGCGGTCTTCTGAAGGTCGTCGGTGATCCAGAAGTCCATGAAGCGCGAGCTCGGTGCCGAGTCGGGGGAGTTCCAAGTCCATAGCTTCTCGTAATAGGCGTTGGAGAGCCCGCTGTCGACGGCCGGATAGTTGCTCGAGTCGGCGCCAAGACCCAGGATCGTCCTGCCGCTCTCTCCGTAGAGCACGCTCTTCCAACCTTTTGAACTCACGGGGTGGAGACGGTGCAGGAAGTCGCCGAAGGCGTCGTCGTTTGCCCCGATGCCCACGGCAAAGCAGCCGCACGTCGACATATCGCCCCTCGCCTGCTGGGCGACGCGCTCCCACTCCGTGCTTCCGCCCTTCGGCACTGTGAGGTATGAGCCGCTGTAGCGGTTCTTCAGGGTCACGATTGCGCCGAAGAGGTCGTACCGATTGTGGATGAGGATCTTATCGAGCCAGGCCGTGAGGTCGCCGCCGCAATCCTGCTGGGTGCCGAGCGCGAACTGCACCCACTGGCGGTGCGCCGCGTTCGAGGGATCGAACTTCACCCCGGGATAGACGTCCACGAAGGACAGGTCGGAGCCGTGCGTGACGTTGAAGATGTTGAGTGTGGCCCCGAGGGTCATGGCCCTGTAGTCACTGTCCTTGCGCTCAATCCAACCGGTGCCTTGGTAGCCGAATGTGTGCATGAGGGTGTCGTGCTGCCCGTAGCCGGGACCGAGGAACTCGTTGGTCCACGCGAAGGCACCGGTGTCGGTCCTCCAGAGGCTGCCGTTCCAGTAGTAATCGATAAAATTGTCTTCGACCCGGGCGTACCAGAGGCGATGGGCGCTCACGTTGTTGGTGTCGCCGCACTGCGAGTAGGCCTGGAGCCGACAGAACTCGTAGAGCGGGTTGGTGTAGTTTGACCACATCTCGACGGCGAAGGCCACACGCAGGTCCTGGCCGGGATAGGCCGTCCATTTGAGCCAGCTGGAGGCGCACCCGAAGCCGTTTCCGTTGTAAAGGCAGTGGTTGTAATAGTCGCCCCAGTGGTATTGGCCCGCGGCCCCGTTGCCATGGTCCTCGGAGTAGTCGGCCGCAAATGCCGCGATTCCGGAAAGCCCGAGACCGGCGAGTACCGCCATGCCGGCCAGGAGCCCCCTACGGCTTATCGAATTGTCCTTGCCTCCATCGGTCGGCCTGATCTCGCTATCGCGGTTCATCTAAGCCCACCTCCCGAAAGGGACGCGCGCGGGCTCGGGACGGAGGCCGCACCCCCGTCCCGACTGAAATCTATTTCTTTGCGCTGGCGACGCCGTCCGATTCCGCATACGCCCACATGGCGTACACGGTCGTGTCGCGTTCCATTTTGATTGTCGAGAGAGGCGACCCCCCCCCGCCTTATCAGGCATGTAGCCCTGGAAGACGAGGCGACGCCACGTTCCGTCCTCCAGCTTGGTGAACACGTCGGAAGACCCGGCGAGCGTCACCGACTCACCACGATAGAAGGCCGCATGTGCTGCCCTATCATCGCCGATGGCCGGCAGCTCGATCTTGTCGAGCCGGTGTTTCTCGTTACGTCCGGTAAAGTCGACCAGGCCAAGCGCACCGTCAACGACCTCGGCCCTGTCGCTCGGCTTCTTCCTGAAGACGGTTCCGGCGTCGGGCTCGACCGATCCTTCCGCATATTCGATGCGCAATGTGCAGCGGTTGCGCCCATACAGCTTCAATGCACCTTTCTCGGGGATCTCAAGGGAGGCAGCTGGATTGAGTAAAGCGGCATCCTTGAACCATCCAGTGAAACCTGAGGCGGCATCCTCCCCGAAATGGGCATCGAGATTGCATGGCTTCTTCCCAGCCGCCTCAAGCGCCGCATCTACAGGTGCGTAGGCGTCACCTGAATGGACATTGGAATCACGATATACAAGGTGAGCGTCGTCGATGCCGTCTGCATAGTACTCGACGCAAACAGATTCGATGCGACAGGGTTTGGAGATGACGGTGCCGCGGTACCGGTCGGTCCAAATGCGATCGGTGTTTCTTGAAGGCAAACGCAGCCCCAACATGGCGGCGACATATAGGTAGCCAGATCCGTAATCTTCGGTGATATTAAGGCTTTCATCGGTACTGAATTCTCGCACGACACGAGCTCCAGTCGGCTTGCGAATAAGGTGAACGTTCATACCAGAAATTATCGTATTGGAGCTTCCGTCGGGTTCAAGCCCACATGCTGGAGCCGTCTCAAGCGTCAGCGGTTTGTCTTTTGAGTTGTAGACATAGACGGGATCGCTCCAGACGCACGAGCCGTTGAGGAGCTTGGTCCTAACGACAAGGTCATACCTATCGGCAATATCTCCGGTAAGCCATACCTTTACTCGGCCCATCGCCTCAGTGTCATGGGCTCCGTTTGCGCAGACCTTACTTCCGTCTGCCCCCTCATCCCATGCGTCGCCATACCACCGCTGCGCTGCATAATGAATCGATCCGCTGTAATTCGAATTCAGAAGTCTCATTTCAAGGCTGAAAATAGGCTGACCGCCATGCGGCCATCCGATATGGCGATGCGAGTACGCCTCAGTCTGCTGGTTGCCATTTGCCCATGAACCGACTCGGCATGATGCCATGATTACCGCATTGTCTTCGGTAATTTCTTCTGCCCTGTCGCTAATGTATAGGCGGAAGATCGGATAGACAGGAAGAACGTTTTCATTCTTGGCGCCAAGCACCCAGCCGGCAGGGCGAATGTACCTCGTCTCATCCTTGAATTTATTGTGCCACCCGAGGATCTTTAGAGAATCGCCAGGCTTTGCCTCATCTGAGGACAAACCGACCTCGCCGTGGCACGCGACTTCCTCAATCATCCATTGTGCATTTACCTGTTTCGCCCAGACGCCGGGACAGGCAGGACTGGAAACCGCTACGCAATCGGTACTATCCTTCGTAATACCCCATGTGTCGAGTCGTTGTCCGTCCGCGTCCGAGGTGATGAACCAGCATTTGTGATCTGTTTCGTTCGTAACGGTCGGCTCATGATGAACCCACCACGAGTTTGTGAGGTTGGTTGACTCGGGGTTGCGCCAGATTTCCGCATGTCCCCTATCCAGAGTCGGAGACGTATGCCCCCTGTTGTCGAGGCCGTGGTCGAGATTCGGTCCGACCATGTTCGCTATGCAGAAGGTAAAGCACCCGAGGCCGTCATATTTATTCGGCCAGAACATCCAATTCTGGTTGACGCCGTCATAGTCATGCCAAAGGCACGTTCCGCGCCCGTTTTCGTATTGGGCCACGGGAATATCGTTCTCATAGCCGCCCTGTATGAGATCGAGCCTCAGATCCGGTGCCGTAACTGGGATGACCTTGAAAATGCCGCCCATAAGCGTAAGGTCATTTTCGATATAGATTTTTTCGACGTTGATGGACATGTCGTTATTGGGGGCATAGCGGCGAAACTTGATGTCATTTGGGTTTTTATTTGCCGGAACTCCGTTCACCCAGACATTCCAGATGTCCATTCGGGCCAGGACCTTCTCATCATGGGGCGCAGCCTGCCTTCGAACGAAGGTATCGCACCCGGGCCCCTCATAGAACCCGTTGGCGAGCCAACCGGTGCTCCAACCGCTATTAATCAAGTTTCCCTGAAACGATCCGACAGGATTGCCATTGAGGAATATGTAGCTTCGGTTGTCATCGCCATCCTCGGAGCCATACCAGAGGTGATTGCCATTCGAGCTAAGCGAGGCGCAGTAATAGAACGGGCGAAACACGATATGGTCATATAGCTCGTTAGACCAGTCACACTCCACCACGCAAGCGAACTCTGCAATTAATTTCTGGCTGCCGTTTGCGGTGGCGTTCCATGCGCCATTGTTGGTGGACTTGCCGAAATAGTAATCGTTGACCCCGCGATCGGGATGGGGATGTGTAATCTCGCCCGAGATGTAGCCGTTCACCCATTTATTGCCAATCCACTCTCCGCGCCCGAAATTTTGCGCTGCAAGCGCGTATGCCTTGGTACTAGACATAATTCCAAGCCCGGCTGCAATTGCGAGGGCTGCAAAAAAGCCCCGGCGTGAAATGGGCGTGGAATTACCGAACCCAGATTCGTCGTGATGAGACCGCTTTTCATTCCCGATCGGCTGAACTCCAGTCGTATTGTTCACGATGGCACCGCGAGACCCTTTCTTACTCCGGGGACTCATCTCAGTACTCCCTCGATTTAATAGCGGACAGACCGCAGCATAGGAACACCGCCAGATAGACAGCGGCCTGGTATAGATCAAGCCTCATAAACGCGATGATGCACGCCACGAGCCCGAATATGGCGGTAAGCGCGAATAGGCGCCAGTCATCGACCTTACGAGCCATGAGGGAGAAAATGAATATGGCGACGGGGATCCAGACGGTCTCGATGGACCCTCGCGTAAGGTAGAACAGGGCGGCCCGTTTGCCCATCACGGGCATGATGTTGGCGATGATGGAATAGGCCGAGTATGCGCAGGCGGGCAGGAGGGTCGCGGAAGACACCACCGCCGAGAGGGAGAGCTCATCCTCATCGGGCCCCATAAGTGAAAGGTTGTCCAGCACTCGATATCCTCCAAATGAACTACGGTTGCCATCAGTTGGCCGGGGCCTTGCGGCGACCAGCCCGCCACAAGCCCATGGTTACCCGTGGGCATCCGGCCCCATCAAAAGCGTAAGGCGACAATCCGCTCAGTGCCGGTCGGTTTGGTGCCATTGGGTGACAGGCCGACCGTGAAGGAAAACTATCCTGGGGTAGAGTGTCCCTAGGAATCGGCGCGTCTATCGGAGTATGCGGATATATGCTGAACAGATTATTCAATTTGCTTGTAGGAGCCAAAAAGGAAAAGAACCCCGCCGACAGCTCACGTACAGATATGCCCCTGAGCCGGGAATCGCAGCGGCAATTTGTCCGCAGCTATATCGAGCAGACCGCCTCCGAGCGTGGAGATTGCGTCCCAAACGGCGTGTACGAGACGTCTCTCGTCTCCTTTGTGTTCAATAATGAAAGGATCGAGGGCAGCTCCCTCACGGAATGGCAGACAAGGACGGTTTTCGAGACCAGGGATACCGTTCTCGCGGACTCGACTACCCCCGGAAACGTCCGCGAGACGGCAAACCATACGAAAATGTTCGATTTCCTTTTCGATTCGCTGGACAGGGAACTGACCCCCGAATTCATCAAGGAGATCCATCTGCAGCTTATGGCAGGGGTAATGGACGTACCCGGCCAGTGGAAGATTCTGGGCAACGGCGTGGGAAGCGTCATCACGGCGCGCCCAGAGGAGGTCCCCTCGTTAATCGACCGCCTGGTCTCGGAATATAACAAATACGAGCCGTCCCTGGAGAATATCGTCAGGTTCCACGTTCGATTCGAGACGATCCACCCCTTCCCGGACGGCAACGGAAGGGTTGGAAGGGCTATCGCATTTCGTGAATGCCTGCGCGCCGGACTCGTTCCCTTTATCGTGACGGATGCCTCGAAGGAAACCTATTACACCTCTCTCGATGAGTTTAGGGTGGGGGTAACCAATCCCCTTATATCCTATGCCGAGGCTATGCAGGTCGATTTTGCTTCCACGGTAGCGCCTATGCTCGCTGACCGTTCTTTGTCCAATAGCCTTCTAGTGAAATTGGGCATAGAACGACCGAACTTCAAGGATGACGCCGGCTTTGTCGACCCTTCCACAAAATCGTTGAAATCCAGCCTCGATTCAGTCGAAAACACCGGATCTGAGATCAAGTCCGATAATAAGACGCATCGCACCCGTCGGATTTAGCTTCAAACAATGATGGGACCGTTCATCCCGAACGGTCCCAAACCTGGCGTCAAAGCACGGTTTTCGTCGCATTTTAGCGATGAGGGGCCTGTGCCCACTTATTCCTCAATGCTCAGATTCCAAAAAGTGGCTTTTTGGTCCACGCCCGCTTTTAGCAATCGACAAAGCGGACGGGAACATCCATGGGCAACGGTCCACGGGTCGTGACCTTGATCGATCCGAAGCTCGAACTCAGCACCTTCCGATGGGCGATATCGGCAGGCATACGAAAAGCGTCCTCACAGTCGATATGTACGGTGCAGGTGGGCCACCCTCCCTCTGTGACGACAACCAGCTCCCCCACCCCGGGAACGCTCTCGAGGAATTGACGGACCGTCATATCGCGGCGAATCGAACCGGCGCCCCAATTGCAATCAGTTTCAAACATATATTTGCCTCCGGTTGATCGTTGACGAGGGCGCGTGCGCGCCATTGAGCATGTGTCGTCAATAGGCCGACCGGAAATCTGTAACTCCCAGTTTACCACTAGCAACCTCACCGGGCCCGAATTCACCTGAACACTTGTTCCGAGCGAGCAGCGGGGAAACCTCCCACGTTAGCGTGAAAACGATAGGTCCAATAGGCACCGCAGGCGCAAACTGTCACCCCGTGGCACCAAATCGGCAGGCATAGCGCCGGTGCCGGCGGTACGTTAGACCATGGGGACGCATACCCATAAACGCAGCCAGAAACCCGCGTCCCCTCTCCGGTAAACGAGAGAATGGAGCAGTCATGCGACCTGGAGGAAAGATGAAGGAGTGCGCCGGCAAGCTCTTCCGCCGCATCGGCGCCCGTCTCAAGAAAGGTGCGGTTCTCAGTACCGGTGCGGTGCTCATCGCGAGCCAGGTGCTCTCCGTTGTGCCGGCGCCGACCGCGGCATATGCCGCATCGTCCGAGACGATCACGCGCGGCGAGCGCGTGAACTACGGCGGCTTCTACATGTACAATTCGACGACCTCCGAGGGCACCCCGGCGATCTGCCTCGACCCGATGAAGCGCCACCCGCTCGACGCCACGGCGGCCACCGCACAGCTGCCCGTTGAAACCGACTGGATGAAATGCTATACGGGAGGCGGTGGCAATCAGACAAGGATTGACCGCACCGATGCGATGGCGAGGATCCTCTACTACGGTCCCACGGGTCCTGGTTTCGAGGAGGCGAAGGCGAAGGGCCTTTGGAGCTTCAACTGGTACGACGGAACGCCGCTGGACTACGGCAAGATGCTCGCCATCCAGCACATCGCCCTCTCGGCCCTCTCGAAGAGCTCCAGCCAGTACGGCATGCAGGGCACGACCGCCGCGTTCCGCAACTGGTGCTACAGGACCATCCTCTACTACAACGGCAATATCAACGCTGGCACGTTCCTTGCAAATCTGGACAAGAATCTGCCGGGGCCCGCACCCCAGTCCTTCAAGGACACGATCTACCTGGTCAACTACGGCACCGGCACCCAGTGCCTTATCACCTTCCACAACAAGGGCAAGCTCAATCTCAAGAAGGCGAGCTCCAACCCCGGCATCTCCGACAACAACCCCTGCTATTCGCTCGAGGGCGCGACCTACGGCGTCTACTCCGACCCCGGTTGCACCCAGCAGGTGGGAACGCTCGCCTGCAACGACTCCGGCGACTCCAACGTGATCGATATCGCCCCTGGCACCTACTACGTGAAGGAGATCAAGGCGGGAAAGTCCTATGCACTTGATGAGGGGATCCACCAGGTGAACGTGTCGGGCGGTCAGACTGCCACCGTGAACGTCACTGACGCGCCCCAGAACGACCCTGCCGACATGCTGGTAGCCAAGGTCGATGCCGAGACGGGTAAGGCCTCCCCGCTCGGTGCCGGCACGCTCGCGGGCGCGAAGTTCACCGTCAAGTACTACGACGGCTTCTACACCCAGGAGAACCTGCCCGAGAAGGCCACGAGGACCTGGGTACTGAAAACAGATTCAAAAGGGCGCACTTCTCTTCTGGGTGCGCAAAATAAGCCGGATACGTACTTTGTTTCCGGCGATAGTCTATATTTAAGTACTGATGGCTATGCAACCCTTCCTTTAGGAACGATTTCCGTTCAGGAAACCAAAGCCCCTAAGGGTTACCTCCTCAGTGATTCTTCTTTACACATTCAGCAGATTACGTCCAACACTATGACAGAGCGTGTCACAACCTTCGTTGAGCCCAGCGAGGACGCACCCACCGTGCGCGAGCAGGTGAAGCGCGGGGACATCGCCTTCAACAAGGTGCATGGCGAGGATATGACCGGCCTTGCCGGTGTCCCGTTCAAGGTCACGTCCAATACCACAGGCGAGAGCCACATCGCGATCACCGATGTGAACGGCATCCTCACGACCGAGGCATCCGCCTGCCCGCATACCCAGAACACCAACGGCAACGACGCCGCCCTGAACGCCGACGGCACCGTCGACGAGTCGAAGCTCTCCATCGACAACGGCCTGTGGTTCTCCGGATCGAAGGACACCCAGGTTGCAGCAGACGACTCGAAGGGCGCGCTGCCGTATGACACCTACACCTTCGAGGAGCTCCGCTGTACAGCGAATGCCAGCCTCAACCTCGTCAAGTTCGATGTGACCGTGAGCCGCGACGCCTACACGATCGACCGCGGCACGGTTGACGACAACCCCATTGAGATCGGAACGACTGCGACCGACGGTGCCGACGGGGACCACAAGCTCCTGGCATCGAACCAGGCCGAGATCGTCGACTCCGTCTCCTACAAGGGCCTTAAGAAGGGCACCGAATACGAACTCAAGGGCACCCTTATGGACGCCGAGACCGGAGAGACCCTGAAGGACACGGCCGGCAAGGAGATCACCGCCACGGCCAAGTTCACCCCGAAGGCATCCAGCGGCAAGCAGAAGGTCAAGTTCAAGTTCGACGCCACGCTTCTCGGGGGCCATAAGGCCGTCGTCTTCGAGCGCCTCTACCTGGACGGCAAGATCCAGGCAACGCATGAGGACCCCGAGGACGAGGACCAGACGGTCGAGTTCCTGCCCGTCGAGATCGGCACGACCGCGACCGATGCGGCCGATGGCGATAAGGCCATCGGCGTTGGCAAAGCCGTGACCGTCGAGGACGAGGTTTCCTATAAGAACCTTGCCACGGGCCGCGAGTACACCGTGACCGGCACATTGATGGATTCGGCAACCGGCGAGCCCCTGACGGACGCAGATGGAAACGCCGTCACGGCGTCCACGTCCTTCGAGCCCCAGGACACCGAGGGCAAGGTGAAAGTGTCGTTCTCGGTCGATACCTCGACCCTTTCCAACAAGAAGCTCGTCGTGTTCGAGAAGCTCGAGGCGGACGGCAACGTGATCGCACGCCACGAGGACCTGACCGACGAGGGGCAGACCGTCGAGGTAATCCCGCCCGAGATCAAGACGTCGGCAGCCGATGGCGCCGACGGCGATAAGGAAGTCACGGCTGACGGCAAGGCCACAATCGTCGACACCGTCAAGTACACCGGCCTCGTCCCGGGTACCGAATACGAACTCCAGGGCACCCTCATGGACGCCGAGACCGGAGAGGCACTGAAGGGCGCGGACGGCAAGGAGATAACCGCTTCGGCCAAGTTCACGCCGCAAGCCCAGGACGGCTCTCAGGACGTGACCTTTACCTTCGATGCGAGCGAGCTTGGCGGCGCGAAGACCGTAGTTTTCGAGAAGCTGTTCGTTGACGGAACCCTTATCGGCTCGCACGAGGACCCGACCGACAAGGACCAGACGGTCGAGATCTCGCCGAGCCTCAAGACCACTGCGGCCACGATCCAGGGCAGCAAGGTGGTGAAGCCCGAGGACGAGGTCGCAATCGTCGACACCGTCCACCTCAAGGGCCTGCGCCCCGGCCAGAGCTACACCCTCACGGCCTCGATCAACAAGAAGGCAGACGGCACGCAGCTCACGCTTACGGACGTGAAGAACGCCTCGACTCTTACCGGCAACGGCATCCAGAAGGGTTCCGATAGCGCAGAATCCAGTAGCGACCTCTCCAAGGCTCTCGTCGACGTCACCGGAACTGGTTCGTTCGTCAACATCCCAGAGGGAGCCAAGCTCTCCAAAAACGAAGATGGAACCTATACGCTCACCGTGCCGGGCGCGACGAAGGACGCGGCCGACATCGTGACGAAGCTGAGCGGCGGTCAGGTGAAGCTCGCACCCTCCGAGTCGAGCGACAAGGCCGACGGCGCCGGCACAACAACCGATACCGAGTCGACCGGCAAGGATTCCACCCTGGGTACCTACGAGGTCATCGCCAACGGACAGGTGCGCTTCACCCCCGCCGTCTCCGATCTCGACGTGGACGTTCCCATGGTGTTCAAGGCATCCGACGTCGCGGGCCAGCAGGCGGTCGTATTCGAGAGTCTGCAGCGCGAAACTGACGGCAAGGAGATCTCAAAGGAGACCGACCTGGAGGACACCGACCAGACCATCGATATCGAGAACACCCCCGAGGGCAAGAACCTCGAACAGACCGGCAACTGGGTCCTCTATGCGGCGATCGCCGCCGGAGTGGCGGCATGCATCGCCGCAATCTTCCTGATCTTCCGCAAGCGCAAGATCTAACGCATATCCGCGATAAAGCAGAAGGGCCCCACTCGTGATGAGTGGGGCCCTTCTTATTAAAGGAAATTCAAGGGCGTACAAGATCTACGATACGGCTCCATTGGCATGCGGCTATGAATGCGGGATATTCGCATGGTCGAACACGCCGACCATGCGAATCCGACGGTTTCTTTCACGGAGAAAATACACGACCAGGACATCGTCGTCGTAGGTATGGACCTCGCGATGCTTGCCGTCAGAATAGGGAGGATGGACGAGAACGTGGTCGTCCCACCCGCTCTCCTCTATCATGCCGGTACGACCGAGCTCGTCAATGCATCCTTTGACCGCGTTAACGACTTCCACGTATTCGGCATGGGAGTATTTCGGCTTCAGTGCAACGAGCGTCTTCCAAAAGGAGGCGGGGACCTTCACCTCGTATAGGTTCACTGTCCAACCTCCTCGGGCTCGATGCCCATTTCCGCAAGTATGTCTGCCGGTATCTCGAGCGGGTCATCCCCGGAATCGTCCTCAATCAAACCGTACTCCTGGGCCTCGGCCCGAAGCATCGCCATGCGCACATCCTCCGAGTAGAGACGGCCGGATGGCGACGAAAATAGGCCGTCGAAAGGCGTCCTGCCGGTCTCTGCAACTTGATTGACCATAATGCGCATCGCATAAGGTGTCGTGAGACCACTCCTGGCGAAAGCCCTATCCGCACGATCCTTTACCTCATCGGGGACGTTCAGCTGTATCAGTGCCATATACATCACCTCTCAATATGATAATGACATACTATCGCATAGTAACAATGCTCAATTGTCCGCTGATCAGAATTACTGCAACTTCATTCTTTACCCCAATGTCAGGCGGCCACCTTTGAATATGGCAGGGAACTCACGCCAGGCCGATAAGGTATGGCAGGATATCGCGAGCCAGGCGCAGGAGCGCACCAAGCAGCGCGAACAGCCCGACTCCCCTATAAAGACAAGTCCTCTTCCCGAAGTGATCTGGTCGTATTATCAGGAGCAGCGCGAAGCTGAATCGACCGAAGAGCGAAATGGCGTGGAGCAAATTCACACCTGGTCCCTGAAGCCAGTCCATCTATCCGCTTCAGAATTATTTCGTGGCACCGCATCCGGAGCAGCGGTAGCCGGTGAGTACCTGTTTGGTCCCGGTCTGCACCTGGCGTGTCCCCTGATGGGTCACGGCCTCATGGTGGATGGTTTTGTAATCATCTACTACAGAATAAGAACAGCCGGTATCAAACTGATAGTTCATTGCTTCCATGCTGTCATAGCAAATGTGGCCGTCTGAGAACAGAAAATGACTGCCACTACGAACCTGCTCGTCCCATGCCTCCTGGTCGACAATGGTGTAATACTCGGTGGTATAGACAGGTTCGGAGCGGTACTGCGCCTGCCATGTATGCTCATGGGAAGGCTTCGACGTGGAACCTGAGGACGGCTTGGACGACGTGGAGCCGGAGCCCGTCGACGACTTTGCCGTATCGGCCTTCTTTTCCTCGGCCTTCGCGGCGCTGTCGGCGGCGGCGTCTTTCTTCTCCTCTACCTTCTCCTTGTCGGCGGCGGGGGCCTTCGACGCGTTGTCCGTGACCTTGTTCACAACGTCCTTGCCGGCATCCCCCGTGAGCGTGCTGTCGCCCTTGGATACGGCCTCGTTCACCTTGTCGAGGACCTTGTCGATGTCGTCCTGGGTGACGTTCT
>ERZ1034669.103-NODE-103-length-38771-cov-8.850940_pt1 | contig 38771 bp, 32 predicted proteins | sample MGYA00520705_ERZ1034669 | MGnify/ENA primary metagenome ERZ1034669 (study PRJEB33766, sample SAMN09781766) | gut metagenome | biome: gut microbiome | host: Homo sapiens | place: Madagascar | study: EMG produced TPA metagenomics assembly of the PRJNA485056 data set... | reverse complement strand
GAAAAGGCTAGCCCGTGGGCTAGCCACCCGATGATTCAATCATCGGTTTTGTTCTCTTTGTTTTTCCCCTATCTGCTAAGACATTTCCTATCTTTTTTATACTTTGGGACAAGCAACCTTATAGGAGGATGGAAGTTTCTTACTTTCCCGGTTAGAAGGGGTAGTTTTTGGTATAATTTTATAGATTGGACGAAGGAGAACATCAATGAACTTCCTAGACACTTTAAATCAGAATCAATACAAGGCCGCAACAAGCCAAAGCCAGTATCTTCGTATTGTTGCAGGAGCTGGAACAGGCAAGACAAAGACCTTGACCTGCCGCATCGCTTATCTTATTTCACAAGGCAGGAAACCAGAACGAAGGGTTGCCAGGACTTTCACGAACAAGGCCGCAAAAGAGATGGAAAACCGTGCCAATGCCCTTTTGCAAAAGGAAGGATTGTTCGGTCGTGCACCTCGGATCTCGACTTTCCACTCCTTCTTTATCCGTTTTTTGAGAAAGGAAGTCACTTGCTTAAATGGCTTTACGGAAAGTTTCCAGATAGCAGATGATAATGATCAGGCCAGTATTCTTAAGCAGAAGTTTTCTACTAGGTATAAGGGAAAGTCCAAGGATTTCACAAAAGCAGTCACGAATAAAATTGAATCCCTTCAGACCGATAATATTCTTCCGGATGAAATTACACCGAGCGATATTCCAGCAGATGCCATTTATACAATCAACGAATTACGGGAAGTCTACTATTTTTATCAGGAAGCAAAGAGAAGACAGAATTTAAGGGACTTCAATGATATTCTGAGGTTCACCTATCAAATCAGGAAGAACAACGAAGCCGTCCGCCTGAATTGGCAGCGCAAGTTCGATAGGTTCCTCGTGGATGAGTTCCAGGATACCAATACTCTTCAGTATGATATCGTCAAAGCTTTCCTTTCTCCCACAACATCTTTGACAGTCGTCGGTGATCCTGACCAGACAATTTATACTTGGCGTGGTGCCAAGAATGCAATTATCCGCTCTTCCCTTCAGAAGGATTTCCCAAGCCTAGAGACTGTTGTTCTCGACCAGAACTATCGTTCGACTCAAAATATTCTGGATGCTGCAAATTCACTCATTAATCATAACAGTGACCGAAGGAAAAAAGACCTTGTTGCAGCTAGCAAGCAGAAAGGCAACGAAGTCTCTTATCATTGCTACGCCAATGATATCCAGGAATCCGATGCCATCTGTCAGGAGAGGATCCGTTTGCATCGGAAAGAAAACGTTCCTTTTAAGGATAGGGCTGTTCTTTATCGTTCCAACTATCTTTCCCGTTCGATTGAAAAACAGTTGACCAGGTATAAGATTCCATATGTCATCTATGGTGGAAGGAAGTTCTACGAACGCGCCGAAATCAAAGACGCTCTTTCCTATCTCCGTCTGGCCGTGAATCCCGATGATATTTCCTTCGAGCGTGTCAGGAAGGCTCCGACAAAAGGCATCGGAGATGTGACAATGACGATGGCTCATCAGCTTCAGAAAGAAACGGGAGATTCTTTATTTGATATTTTCAAAGATCATCAAGATGAACTGAAACTTCGCGCGAATACAAAGGTTGCTTTAAAGAAATTCTACGATGCCTTCAACGAATTCAATCAAGTTTATATTTCAGAACCAGAGCCGAATAATCTGCTCAATGCTATCCACGTCTATTTTGAACATACAGGCTTCCTTGATTATGTCCATAATCAGGATGTTTTAGACGCTGAGAAAAAGAGCAGGACTGCTCAGACTTCTTCTAGGAAGAGGGATAACGTCAACGAATTCTTCCGTGCCATCAGCAATTATTTCGACAGTGAATTACTGGATGATGAGGGAAAGCCGGTTTCTCCGACCTTGATTGATTATTTAAGGGACGTCGCTCTCCAGTCGGATCAGGACACTAGGAATGAAGATAATGATAAAGCCAGGCTCAGGACCGGACATGTTTCCAAAGGACTTGAGTTCCCTTATGTTTTCATTCTTGGCCTCGAAGACGGCGTGTTCCCGACAAGCCATGCCAGGAAATCAGGACTCCGTTCCTCGATAGAAGAAGAACGTCGCCTTCTCTATGTCTGCAGGACCCGTGCACAAAAGAGACTTTATCTTTCCTGTAATACGGGAAGGAATAGGATTACCCAACAGAACAATCGTCTTTCCAGGTTCTTGAAGGAAATCGATATTCCGGCTATCAAGGGCAACAAGCAAACGGAAAAAATAAATTATTCCGCATACATCGGCGCAAATCGTCCTCGTTTTGATGAAACAAAGCAGATTCAGGAGAGGCTTAAACAAAAGATGCAATCTACTGCCCAATCGAGTTCTTCTGCCGACAATAACTATTCCATTGGAGATAGAGTTGTTCATACGAGCTTCGGTGTTGGTAAGGTTGTTGAAGTGGAAGGCAAATCCATTAAGGTCCAGTTCAAAGATCCTTATGGAATCAAGAAGCTGAGGATTGGATTCAAAGCATTCCGGAAGAGGAAGGAAGGAGAATAATATGGAACCGATTGATAAGGATAAGGAACGGGTCAAGGAACTGACGGAGCTATTGAACCGGTATACTTACGAATATTATGTACTTAACCAGTCTTCTGTTTCCGATGCTGAATTCGATCAGTTGAGGGAAGAACTCCAACGATTGGAACAAAAGCGTCCTGATCTGAAAGACAAGCTCTCTCCGACAAGCCGAGTGGGAGGAGGCAGGCTGACCGGATTCAAGAAGGTGACGCATAAGAAATACAGGCTTTCTATTTCCGATGTTTTCAATGAGGATGAACTCTATGATTTCGATGCCTCTATTCGCAAAGCGACCGGATTGAAAACCATTGAGTATAGGTGTGAAGTTAAGATTGATGGCCTTGCCTGCTCCTTAAGGTATGAAAACGGCAATCTTGAGATTGCATCTACTCGAGGAGATGGAAGTGTCGGCGAGGATGTCACTCAGAATGCGTTGACGATTCCCACGATTCCTACCCATATCAAAGAAGAGCGTGAACTGGAAGTACGTGGTGAAATCTACAGGCCGAAAGCTTCTCTGGAAAGCTGCAATAAGGAACGGGCTGCTCAAGGCCTTCCTTTATTTGCAAACTGCCGAAATGCAGCTGCTGGTTCTCTACGAAACCTGGACTCAAGAGTTACGGCGAAGAGAAAACTGAATGCGTTTTGGTACTATGTTCCAGATGCCCAGTCCCTTGGATTCAAGAAACACTCGGATGCACTTGACTACATTCAATCTCTTGACTTCCGTACCAATCCGGAAAGACGGCTTGTCCATGGGATTGAGGAAGTCAGGAAGTACGTTCATGAATATCATGAGAAACGTCCTACCCTCGATTATGATATCGATGGACTTGTTATCAAAGTAAACGACAGGACTTTGTATGATACGATTGGCTACACAAGGAAGACTCCAAAGTGGGAAATCGCCTATAAATTCCCGCCAGAAGAACAGATTACAAAAGTCATGGGTATTGAAATCTCGGTAGGAAGAACGGGCCGTGTTGCACCGACTGCGGTTCTTGAACCTGTCCGTGTCGCTGGTTCTTTGATCAGCCGTGCCACTTTAAATAACGAAGACTACATCAAAAACAAAGATATCCGGATTGGAGATTACGTCTCCCTTCATAAGGCTGGGGATGTAATACCGGAAGTCGAGAAAGTCATTCTCTCTCGCAGAGGACAGGATGTTTCACCTTACTCTTTCCCGGATGAATGCCCGTATTGTCATGAAAAACTGGAACGTATCCAGGGTCAGACCTATTGCGTTAATGATCATTGTCCTTCTCGGAAGATTAATAATCTTATTTTCTTTGTTTCGGATAGGGGAAGGGACATTGATGGAATCGGTGAGAAGCTTGTCGAGTCTTTGTTTAATGAAGGACTTGTCCGTGAAATCCCGGATTTCTATCGTCTCAAAGACCATAAGGAAGACTTAAGGAGGAGGGACGGCATTGGAGAGAAGACTTGCAAGAGTCTTTTCGATAACATTGAAAAGTCAAAGAAAAACGATCTTTATAGGCTCTTATGTGGCCTTGCAATTCCTCTTGTCGGAAAGAAGACCGCCATTGTTCTTGCCAATCATTTTGGAAGCTTAGATAACCTTAGGAAGGCAAAGAAGGAAGAACTTTCTGCCCTAAGGGATGTCGGTGAAATTACTGCTGATAAGATTCTTGGATACTTTGCAAACGAAGAAAATCGGAAAATTGTTGAAGAACTTCGTGGCTTTGGGGTTAATTTCTCGATTCTTCATCCGATTGTCGAAGCAAAAGATAATTATTTCAAGGGCAAGAAGTTTGTCTTAACCGGCGCTCTTTCTGTTAGCCGGAATGAAAGGACGAAACGGATTGAAGCCCTTGGTGGTAAGAGCTCTGGCTCTGTATCTAAGGCAACTGACTTTGTTCTTGTTGGCGAAGACCCTGGCTCCAAATACGAAAAAGCAAAATCTCTTGGTATTCAGATTTATACCGAAGAGGAAATCCTTCCTTTACTGGAAGAAGCTGAAAAAGAGCAGCAGTAGAAGTTTATTCTGTTTTTTCTATTAGACTAGAGTATAATTACTAGCTGTAGAATTTCTATATAAATAAGAATAAGGAGCGGACAGATGATCAAAGTTACAAAAGACGTAATCAACGAATGCGCAAAGAACCTTATGTTCGACCTCTCTAAGGGCCAGGACGATGTGATCTATTCCGAATTCGATACGATTCTTGCCCAGATTGATTTCTTAAAGGGAATCCAGGGAGTCGATGATGCCGAACCTAGGACCTTCCCCTATTCGGAACATCAGAAAATCAGGCGGGAAGATAAGCCTTCTAAGCCTATTAAGGCAGAAGTCGAATTAAAAAACAGCAATACGAAGCTTGGTACACAGATTAAGCTTCCGAAAGTCGTAGGTAACAGCAATGACAAAGTTGAGGAATAAGAGCATCAGCGAGCTCCATGAGCTTTTAGTCGAGAAGAAAGTGACACCGCTTGAACTTGTCGAGGATTGTATCCAAGGCATTCAAGAGGATAAATGCAATGCTTTTGAGGCAACGAATTTCGATAAAGCAAGAGAAGAAGCAAAGAAAATAACAGATATCGGTGAGGACGAAATCCTCAAGGGTATTCCTTATCTTGCCAAGGACAACTATTCCACAAAAGGAGTTGAGACTTCCGCTTCCAGTCATATCCTGGATGGATATGTTCCTCTTTATGATGCAACTGTTGTTTCAAAGCTTCATAACAAAGGAAGGATCCAGGTTGCTCATACAACAAGGGATGAACTTGCCATGGGCGGCACTGGAACAACCGGACGAAAAGGAAACACTTTGAATCCTTATGATACGACGCGTATCATCGGCGGTTCTTCCTGCGGTTCGGCTGCTGCCTTAGCAGAGGGCATTGCACCAAGGGCACTTGGCTCTGATACCGGTGATTCTGTTCGTAAACCGGCCAGCCACGCTGGTCTTGTTGGCTTCAAGCCGACTTGGGGACGGATTTCCCGTTACGGACTCTTCCCGTTTGCACCGTCTCTGGATACCGTGGGCTTTTTCACTCGTAATGTCTTAGATTCTTCCTACATTCTTTCTGCTCTTGCCGGTCATGATAGTAAAGATAGGTCTTCTTCTTATCGGAAGAAAGAAAATTATCCGCTGTATGTCAAAGAGCATAAATCTCTTAAGAGAATCGGATACTTCAAGGGCGTCAGGGATAGCATCAGCGATCCTTTGATTAAGAAGAACTATCTCGATTTACTTGAAAAGAGGAAAAAAGAGGGATACGAAGTCGAAGGATATGATTATCCTCTTGACCTTCTCGATGCTCTTTATCCGACTTATAGGATCATTTCCTGTGCGGAAGCTGGTTCGAACAATGCAAACCTTGATGGCATCCGCTTCGGACCGAAAGCCGATGGAGATCCTAAGACGTGGGAAGAGTATAGGACAAAAGCACGAACCAAAGGCTTTTCTGATTTGATTAAGCGCCGTTTCGTTATTGGCTCCTTCTCGTTACTTAGTGCAAACCAGGATGAAAGGTTTGCCCGTGCACAAAAGGCCCGTCGTCTGATTGTCAATGAAAGGAATCGTTTCTTTGATTCCTTCGATTATTTTGTTACTCCTGCTGCCTATTCGATTCCTAAGCATATCAGAGAGCTTTCCACCGCTTGGTCTACCCATCCGGACTTCCTTGATAATATTCTGACTATCGGTAACTTCGGCGGATATCCGTCTCTTACTCTTCCGTTCAGGAAAGAAGAAGGAAGGCCGATTGGAAGGAATATTACCGGTCGTATTTTCGAAGACGGAGAAGTCCTTGCTTTGGCAAGTGATATGGAGAAACTGACTGGCAGGAAAGACCTTGTCGTCAAGGAGGTAAAGTAAAATGGAATACGAGCCAGTTATCGGTATTGAGATCCATGTTGAGTTGAAGACAAAATCCAAGAGGTTCTCTTCTGCTCCTTGTAATTTCGGAGAAGCACCGAATACCCAGACCATTCCTTTTGATTTGGCATTTCCGGGAACTAGGCCGGTTGTCAACAAAGAAGCTGTCTGCTTTGGTATCAAGGTCTGCCAGGCTTTAAATAGGAATATTGCCCGCACCTTGTATTTTGACCGTAAGAACTATTTCTATCCTGACCTCCCAAAAGGATTCCAGATTACTCAGCAGTTCCATCCGATTGGAACCAACGGCTATGTGGAAATCCATGCCGATGGAAAGGATATCAAGGTTGGCGTCAATAACGCCCATCTCGAGGAAGATACGGCAAAGCAGGTCCATCTTTCTGATATTTCCTTATTGAACTTCAATCGTTGCGGAACTCCGTTGATTGAAATCGTTTCTGAGCCGGACAGGCATTCTGGAGAGCAGGCAAGGAAATACGTGGAAGCCATCCGCGAAATCGTCACTTATCTCGGTGTTTCCGATGGTAAGAGGGAAAACGGATCGAGGCGTTGCGATATCAATGTTTCTCTCCGTGAGAAGGGTTCTTCTGTTCTTGGAACTAAGACAGAGTGCAAGAACCTTAACACGATCAGCAATATTGAAGCTGCCGTTGAATATGAAATCAAACGTCAGACGGAAATCCTTGAGAATGGCGGAAAGGTTGAGCAGGAAACCCGTCGTTACGATGAAGCACAGAAGAAGACCGTTCTGATGCGTAAGAAAACAAATGCTGTCGACTATAAGTATTTCCGTGAACCGAATATTGTCCCGATTGATCTCGATGAGGGATTCATCTATGATGCCATCCATTCAAGGAACAAGCTTCCTTCCCAGTATCGTGTCGAGTTAGCAGAGAAGGGACTTGGCGAATATGAAACCGAAGAGCTCTTGAAGAATCAGGAATTCGTTCTCTACTTCGAAGATTGCATTGCTCTCGGAGTGAAGTCTCTTTCGACTCTCTGGAACTATCTCAGGGTCGATATTCTTGGCTATCTGAATAAGAACAGCCTTACTTTGAAAGACGTTAAGTTCCCGAAAGAATATCTTGTGAGCTTAGTGAACACTTTGAATGATGGCAAGATCAATTCCAAACAGGCGAAACAGATTCTGGAAATCAGGTTGAACGAGGGAAAGAATCCACTTGATGTCATCCAAGAGAAAAACAGGGTTCAGATCAGCGATGAGAACGAAATCGTTAAGCTTGTCGAAGAAGTTCTTGAAAAGAATCCTCAGGTTGTTTATGACCACCAGCATGGCAAAGATCATGCCCTAGGTTACCTTGTCGGCCAAGTCAGGAAGCTTAGCCACGGCAAAGCCAATCCTGCCAAAGCGAAAGAGGAAATCATCAAGAAAATCGGTGTCTGCACTCGGCCATCTAAATAAAAAGGAGACTACCATGCATAGATCCAACGATAAACGCGTCATTCAGACGAAAGCAAAACTCACAAATGCTCTTTTAGTCCAGCTCAAAGAGCATCCATTGTACAGTATTAAGATTTCAGATCTTTGTGATACTGCTGGAATCAGCCGTGCAACTTTCTATAACAATTTCGACTCCATGGATGAGATTGTGTTTAATCTCCTGGTTGCCTTCGAAGAGCCGATTCGCAAGAAAGTCAAAGAAATCAGGGCTCGTAAAGACCTGTCCTTTGCAGAAGTCTGCAAGCTTTTCGTCTATACCAGCGTTGAGCAATTCTCGAAACATTATGATGTTTTCGGACAGATTCTTCAATCGAACACTGGAATTGCCGTTTTTGACCGAAGGTCTGCTTTCTACTATCGGGATAGGCAGAAGCTGCTTTTGAATTACCGCGATCATATCAAGGGTATTCCTTTTGATTTATTCTGCTGTCATATCTCTTCGGCTCTGACGGGAAGGATTTCCTTCTTCTGTCTCCATCAGGACTCCTATACTCTTCAGCAGCAACAGGAATACATTTATAGGATGACCTATGAGAGGTATGAATCCTATTTTCACAAACTAAGCAGTGAGGGAACCCATGTCGGATAATTTCTACATCGAAATCCTTCATCAGGATAAGAATTGCGGTGCTCGTTATGGGTATCTCCATACTCCTCATGGTGTCGTGGAACTTCCTAGGTTCAGGCCGGTTGGAACCCAGGCTACCGTAAAAAGGATTTCCCCTGAAGAACTTACCGCTAGGGGTTCTGGCGTTGTACTTGCCAATACTTATCACCTTGCTCTTCGTCCTGGAACGAAGATTGTGAAAGCGGCGGGTGGAGTTCAGAAGTTCAGGAACTACAAAGGACCTAGGTTGACGGATTCTGGAGGCTATCAGGTCTTCTCTCTCACCAAACTCCGTGACAAAATCACGGAAGAAGGCGTCCGTTTCAAGGATCCTTTAAGCGGAGACACTCACTTCTTTTCTCCTGAGAGCGTTATCGGATTAGAAGAAGATATCGGCGCTGATATTATCAGGAGTTTTGATGAATGTGCTCCTTATCCTTGTACGAAAGAGTATAGGAAGAATTCGATTGATCGTACCATCCGCTGGGCTAAGAGAGGCCTGGCTGCTAAGACAAGAACGGATCAAGCCCTTTTCGGTATCTGCCAGGGCGGCGATTATTCGGATCTCCGTGAATACTGTGCCAAGGAATTGACAAAGCTTCCGTTTGAAGGCTTTTCCATCGGCGGAACGGCTATCGGCGAACCTCGTGTGACCGAATACCATGAAGTCGGATTGACGATTCCTTATCTTCCTTATGATAAGCCTCGTTATTTAATGGGTATCGGCTCCTTGGATAGGAGGTTTGATGGTATCCGGAAAGGTGTGGATAGGTTCGACTGTGTCCTTCCGACTCGTCTTGCAAGACATGGTTCGATCAGGACACACCATGGACGAATCAATATCAGGAAAGGCAAGTATGCAGATGACTTCTCTCCGTTAGATGAAGAGTGTGACTGTTATGCCTGCCGCAATTATACGAAGGCTTATATCCATCACTTAAGGAAATGCCAGGAAGGAAGGGGTGCAAGACTCTGTTCCATCCATAACATCCGCTTCCTGATTCAAGCAAGGGAAGAGGCACGAGAAGCAATTAAGAATGACCGTTTCCTCGAATATGCCGCTAGGCGGCTCGATGAGTTTGGTTCACCAAGAGGTTGTTAATCACATTATGAATACACCAGGTTTTGATTACGATATTTACGATTTGAATTCTTATAATTACGATCTTCCAAAAGACCGGATTGCTCAGTCTCCTGCGGAGAAGCGGGATGAGAGCCGTCTTTTGGTCAGGGATAGAAAGACCGGAGCTTTGACGGACGAACCTTATTTCTATAAGATTGAGGACTATCTTAAAAAAGGAGATGTCCTTGTCCGGAATAACACCAAGGTCATTCCTGCCCGTCTGCTTGGATCAAAGGAAGGAACCAATGCCCATGTGGAGCTTCTTCTCCTTAAGGAAAGCAGCGAGAAGAAGGATACTTGGGAATGTCTTGTCGGAAATGCCCATACCGTGAAAGTCGGCACCCGGGTTAATTTCGGAGACAATAAGCAGCTTGTAGCAGAATGCGTGGAAGTCAAAGAAGAAGGACTCCGCGTTTTCCATTTCCTTTATAACGGAATTTTCAGGGAAGTTCTCGATTCCTTGGGGAAAATGCCGCTCCCTCCCTATATCCATGCTCAGCTTGGCGACAACAGCCGTTATCAGACGGTTTATGCTAAGATTGAAGGCTCTGCAGCCGCTCCGACCGCTGGATTCCATTTCACCAAAGATCTCTTTGACCGCTTAGAGAAAAAAGGCGTTGAAGTCCTTGATGTGACTTTGAATATCGGCCTTGGAACTTTCCGTCCGGTCAAAGATGACGATATCCGTAAGCATGATAGGCACAGTGAATTCATTCACAGGGACCAGGCAACGGCAGACCGGCTCAATCTCGCAAAGAAGGAGCACCGGAGAATCATTGCGATTGGTACGACTTCTACTCGTACTTTGGAAACCATCTATCATCAGTACGGAGAATTCCGTGCCACTGCCGAAGATACAAAGCTTTTCATCTATCCTGGTTTCCAGTATCAGGCGATTGATGCTCTGATTACGAACTTCCATCTTCCGAAATCTACTTTGGTCAGGCTTGTTTCTGCTTTCTCTAGCCGTGACAATATCCTGAATGCCTATAAGCATGCCGTTGAGACGGGGTATCGTTTCTTCTCCTTCGGCGATGCTAGGTTCCTCCATTAAAAATGGAACACGAGGATTTCAATCAGGAATTCAAGGACGAAATCAAAAGAGTCGGTTCGAGTAAGGAAAAGCCGACTCTTTTTCTTCATGCTTGTTGCGGCCCCTGTCTGACTTATCCTCTTTCTGTCTTAGTCCGTTATTTCCAAGTGACGGTCGGATACTTCAATCCGAATATTGCTCCGGAAGCGGAATATCTGAGAAGAAGGAAGACAAGGGAAGAATTTATTTCCTGCTATTCGAAAGACCACCATATCCAAGTTCCTTTTGTCATTGAGAAAGAAGATTTCCTGAAATACGATTCTCTTTTCAAGGAACGTTATAACGATAGAGAAGGCGGTGCCACTTGTTTGAAATGCCACGCTTACCGCAGGGAACTTGCTTACAAGTATGCCTATCTTCATCACTTTGACTATTTCACCACGGTCAGGACGGTCTCTTGTAAGAAGCCAAGCCGGGAACTGAATGAAATCGCTAAGATTCTCGAAAAGAAATATCGTTCCACAAAATATCTTTATTCCGACTTCAAGAAGGAAAACGGGCAGCTCAAGGGAATCGAGATCAGCCGGGAGTATCATCTCTACCGCCAAGGCTATTGCGGATGCATTCCTTCTTTGCTGGAACGGAAAGAAGCGGTTAAGAGAAAAATATCAGAAGGCAAGGAACTGACTCAGTCCGAAAAGGAACTCAGGATTTTAGGGTAGTTCTTTTTTGCCTCTTCTTCGCTTTCGAAAAGGATGGTCACTGTCTTTCCTTTGACAGTGACTTTTCTTTTGCGCTGGGAATGCTTCCTTTCCCGTTTTTCCTTTTCCCTGGCACGGACGGAGAGCTTTCGTTCCCTTGTTTTTGTTACGAGGGAGTTCTGTTCTTCCTTGGAAAGATTCAATAAGACTCTTGCCTGTCCATAGCTCAGTTTCCCTTGGTGGACAAGGGACTTGATTTCGAAAGGAAGCTCATCCCTTCTTAATAGGTTCTTAATCTGACTGATGGAGCAGTCTGTCAGGAGTCCGAGTTCCTCTTCCTGATATCCGTATTTGTTCTTAAGCCTTTTTAAAGCATGGGTCCTGACTAAAGGATCTTTCTCCTCTTTTTCCATAATTCCAAGGATATAAGCGTGCTTTTTTCTTTCTTCTAGCGGGATGGTCAGAGCAGGAATCGACTTCCTGTTCCTTTCCTTGGCGACAAGGTAGCGCTTGACTCCGTTGATGATTTCGTTCTTTCCGTCTTTTCTTCTGACAACAATCAAAGGCCTGAGGAAACCATAATGTTCAACCGATTCTTTTAATTCCGTTAAGGTTTCCTTCGGATAGTTTTTCTCATCAAATAGGTCAGAAGGAACTAGGCTTTGCAAGCTGATTTCTGTCTTCGGCTCTTTGTTCAGGTTACTTTCGATTTCATTGACAACCGAAAGACCCTTATATTTTTTAATTAAAGAAGAAAGATCAGTTGAGTTCTTTCTTTTCGGCATATTCCATAACCTCCCGTGCTAAGGAGAGATAAGCTAAGGATCCAGCAGAGAGAGGCTTATAAAGGGAAACGGGGATACCCTTGCTGATGGCTTCTGGAATCGAGACGTTGCGTGGAATCGTGGTTGTAAACGTCTTGTCTTTGAAATTCTTGCGGACTTCCTGGGAGATTTCAAGTCCTAGTTTCGTCCGGGAATCGAACCTTGTAAGAAGAATGCCTTCAATCTCAAGTTTTGGATTGTCTCCTCTTTGGACAGAGGCAATCGTGGAAAGAAGCTGTGCTAAGGCATCGAGTGCGAAATATTCGCATTGCCTTGGAATTATGACACTATCTGCCGCTTTCAGTGAGTTCAGAGATAGAAAACCAAGGGATGGTGGTGTATCAATGAGAATAAAATCAAATGCATCGGCATCCTTGCAGTCTAGTTTTTCTTTTAGAAGAGTTGTTTTGGATTTTCCCTGCTTCCTCAGCTGGCTTTCCAGCCTTGCCAAGGAAAGGTTTGCAGAAATAAGAAAAACATTACTATAGGAAGTACGCCGGATCGCATGTTTTAAATCAACTTGCGAGGTGAGCAGCTCATAGCTTGTCCGTCTGCTTAAAGACGAATCGATTCCAAGGGCACTCGAGCAATTGCCCTGAGGGTCCCTGTCGATGACAAGGATTTTCTTGTTATACCGTGCAAGAGCCGCAGCTAGATTATAGGCGGTGGTCGTTTTTCCGACGCCGCCTTTCTGGTTGGTTATGGCGATAATCTGTTTCATAGCCTATCTATTCTACACCAGAGAGAGGAAACCTTTTTCTCTTTTTTCGTTGGATGATGTAAAATAAAGCAGCAAAAACCCTTCACACATGGTTTTTGCTGTGAAAAGCGGAAAAGAAACACCGTTTTTTGTTTTTCAGGTACTTCTTTTCCTTGAAAACAATTGCTTTAACAACTAAACTAGTTTAGTGCTTAATCTGTGTGTAAAAGCTATTCAATGAGGAGGATTCATATGAATAAAGGCAAACGTAGCCTATCCATCAGCCTTTCCTTATTGGCATCTAGGTCTCTCTTGGCTGGATGCGCCAGTAAGGACTACACCTATCCCAAAGCAAATTGGGAAGATGGCGTAGTTGTCGATGCCGGAGGTAAAACCTATTCGTACGCTGAAATCTACAAGAGGTTTGACGGCACCAAGGATGCATCTAAGGCTCAATATGATGTTGCAAGCAATATTCTTGCTCAGTTAGTCACGGAACGTTCCGGAGCTATTCTTTCCCGTGTTGATTCCAAGAGGGATGAATACGAAAAGACCTGGAAGAACAATTCCAAGACCAATAAGACTTCCGTCAAGGAAGAACGGGAAAAGACCCTTAAGGAAAGGAAAGTCGATACCGTGGAAGAGCTTCGTCAGAAGCTTATCAGCCAGGAACAGGTCAGCGAAAACAGCACCGACTTCTATCAAGAAGCCGATGGTACGACCAATTCCAAGGAACGTTACGAGATCAGCGAAGACTACACCAAGAAGTATGTCTCTGACAAAGCCCCGTATCATGTTTCCCATTTATTAGTTAAGGTTGATGCTTCCGGAGACGGAACCGGCTTATGGGATGGTCAGATTTCTTCTGACGATGCCAAGCAGATTGGCTCTGTTGTCTCTGCTTTAGCAAGCAGCGAATCCTTCGGTTCGGTTGCCTTCCGCTCCAGCGATGATGAGGGATCCCAGAAGACCTATGGTGAACTCTACACAGTTGCTTCGGATGAAAAATCCTCTTCTGCCATGGTTGCTAGGGAAAAGACCACTTCCTATGTCAATGAGTTCAAACTCGGACTCTACGCATATGATGCTTATAGGAATCCGAAGACCAAGGACAATAATGCTGTCAAGGCTTCTCTCCGTGTTCCTGGACAGTCTGTCGAATACAAAGACGATTACAACGCATACAAATATGAAAACAAGACTTCTGTCTCTGACAAGATTCAGTCTACTCTGATTGGTCAGGGCAAGGCCTTTGGTATTCCGCTCTCTGTTGCCTTCACAATGAATTATGTTGCTGATTTAGAATCCGATCCGGAAACCGGCAAGAGCGTTCAGTATGCAACTGCTACTCAGTATCCACGCAACATCTACTTCAATAACTATTTCAATTACGAAGGTGCTTCTTTCATCTATGATGACAGTGCAACCTATGATGCAAAGTTCCTGAAGGAAGTCAATGCTAGGGGCAAGGGAAGCTTCAGTGATATCAATTCCTTTATTTCTCACGCCGAAACAAGCGGATTGAAGAGCAAGCTTGCTGAATACAATTTTGTCAAGACTAAGCTTGCTGCAATCGATGCTAACAAGTTCGCTACCATCGATGGCATCAGTAACAACCTTGAGAACTACTACTGCGATCCGATGGCTGCTGCCCAGAAAACGGATTTGAATCCAGTCGAAGATGGCGCCAGCGTTCAGATTCTGGTTGCTTCGAAGGAAAGCCAGACCCCGGTCTTTGTGACCCGTGCTGCTTCCTCTTCTTATCAGGGAATCCACTTCATTGTTGTCAATCGTGATCCGTTCGTCAATTATGAAGACGGCGCCAAGAACTATCAATATTGGCGTACCAACATTCCTAAACAGGATGCGGCTGCTGATAGTCCGGAAAGCACGGATTATTCCAAGAATCCGTCCTTCATCAACTTCATCAAAGCTGATGTCAATTCCAATTCTTCTTATGCATCCCGTTCTACTACTGTCAAAGCTGCTATCTATAACGAAGATGCTAACAAGGACTATACTTTGTTCAAGCATAACCTCGAAGTCTTTAAGTCCAAATATAACGGAAAGAGCTTTGAAGATATCTTAGGCAAAGAAGTCGCCGATAATATTGCAGCCTATATTCAGAAGACCATTGACAAGACCGCTTCTGATAATCAGGAAAGCTTAGACACCAGCTGGGAAACCTATGTCAAGAAGCTGAATGTTCAGGAAGAAGCAGCCCAGTCTCGTATTCTTCCTACGGCCTGTGTTTCTGCCTTCGAAAGCGGAAGCTTCAATGGAACAACGGAGGATCTCTGCCATGTCAAGAAATAAAAAAAGTCTCGGTTTGATTCTTCTTTCCTGCATCGCATTAGTCGGATGCACGAACGAACATAAGACCTATCCGGTCGATTATGATAAGCCTAGGTACAATCTCGATGGTGCCAAAGGCCAGAACCATGATGATCTTGTTTCTGGTGTTGTCGGAAACCAAAAGCTTGAGTACTACGATAACGTCGCTTCCACGAGCACTATCTATGAAAAGACCTTAAATCAGATTCTTCTTGCGGAAAGCAAAGTCGCTCATGACTATACTGCCGATAAGAAGGGTACCGATGTCACTGCCATCAAGAACGATACCTTCGAAGGTTCTGTTGCTGATGCTTTCTCCTCTATTTCTTCCACTTATGACAACCTTGAAGCCCGTGGTCAGAAGACCATGGTCTCTGCTGTCCGCAGCGGTTCCTATTCGAAAGACAATCTTTTCTACGAAGATAAGTATGCTCAGTATCTCGATGAGAACTATTACTATCTCACTGTTGATAAATCCAAAGCGGCAAAGCGTCTCTTAGTTACTCCAGAAATGCAGTACGCCGATGTTTTCTCTTCTGCTAGGGAAGACACTTATAAGACTTATCGTGAAAAAGAAGTCTATGATGATAGGCGTATCAATTATCTGGTCAGCGAATACATCTACACGAAGTCTTATGCTTCTATTGGTAACTCCAATGCCCGTAATGTCCAGATTGTTGCTTTGACCGATCGTAGCGACGCTCCGGGTGCTGCTAAGAAGCTTCTTGATGCTTATGTCCGGGATTATGTCCAGGGCTCTAAAGCAGGTCAGGATAAAGACTTTTCTGTTCTTTCCCGTTTATGGAAAGGCATTACGAATGAAGTTGCTAACAATACGGAACTTGGAACAAGCGGACGTTATTCTTCTTCTGTTGTTCTGACAGCTGAAGAAGTCGACTGGCTCCGTAAGAATGGCGTTCTTCCGGCAACTGCGGCTTCTGACGAACTCTACTCTTCCACCCTTACCGGCAAAGTCCTTGCCGACTGGAAGAAAGTCAAAGATGGCCAGGAAGACTTCAATAAGCTGGATTCTTCCTTAGAATCCACTTACACCGGAACCTATGCTTATGATGTTGAAACCGGTGTTCGCAAAGCCATTGATGATATTGCAACCAAAGATAGGGTTACCAAAGGCTGGTATTTATCTTCTTCTGGCATTTCCTCTCTTCCGTCTGATCTTTCTAGCCGTATCTTCTCGCCTCGTCTTACTTCTTCTAAGTCCAATATCGATAAGAGGAAAGCTGAGGATAACGTTGGAAAATGGACGAGCGATTTCACCATCTATGAAAAGGATGGCTATCGTTATCTGACTGTTGCCGATACTCCGAGCACCGACCCGAGCAATATTATCTACTATGATTCCTCTACTAAGACTTACTATCTCACTCGTATCCTTGATGTCGTCGATACCTCTGCCTTAAGCAAGGGCAACTCGGATTCTGTCTATGATTCTGCCGAGAAGAAAGAACAGGTCGGCCGCGAAGTCGCTTATACTAGGTCCACTACTGGATCGTATAAGACAAACGGCATCGTTTATTGGCTCAGCCGACTCGATATCAACTATAAAGATGAAGGCTTCCGCGATTATCTCAAATCCAACTACAATGATGTCTTCAAGACGGATAATCCGTATTCATCTGAACCGAAGATCAAAATCGGAGATTAGTCATTGAAAAGAGAAGGCTCCGTGCCTTCTCTTTTTTCACCGAAAGGAGATTTATAAAATGAATAATGAATCTTGTATTTTCTGTAAGATTGGCCGTGGAGAAATCCCCTCTTATAAAGTTTATGAGGACAATGAGGTCCTTGCTTTTCTGGATATCAATCCAGCAAGCCGCGGACATACTCTTGTCATTACGAAAGAGCACTTCAGCTCGATGCTGACTTGTCCGAAGAATATTCTTGATCATGCTTTTGAAGTGGCTCAGCTTGTTGCTCAGGCTGCCGTTAGTCAACTTGGTGCAACTGGTGTTAACTTTATCTCTAATGCTGGTGCTTCTGCTGGTCAAACGGTTCAGCACTTCCATATTCATGTTATCCCTCGGTATGATCACGATGGATTGAAGCTTAACTTCCCGCCTAGGCAATTAACGGATGGAGAAAGGACAAAACTTCAGCAGACTATTTCTTCTCAAAGGAAAAAGTAGTTCTTCGTTTCTATTATCGTTTTCGTTTACATATTTTTGATTGATAATTACAATAATAACGGCAAATTTTACGGAGGCAGAAAATGAAAGAACTCGACATCATCGACCTCAGCTGCGAAGCAGATGGCAGGCCGATTCTCAAGAACCTTAATCTGACAATAAAGAAAGGCGATTCCCTTGCCCTTCTTGGCCCGAACGGACATGGAAAATCTACTCTTTTGAATGTTATTCTCGGCAATCCGAACTACAAAGTCACATCTGGAAAAATCCTTCTTGATGGCGAGGATCTTTTAAAGAGGTCTACGGATGAACGTTCCAAAAAAGGAATCTTCATGGCTTTCCAGAATCCGCCAGATGTTCCAGGTGTTGTAACAATGGATTTCTTCCGTGCTAGGAGGAATGCCCATCAGGAAAAGCCTGTTTCTCTTCTTAAGTTTTATCAGGCTACCACAAAAGCGTACGAAGAAGTTTCTTTGGATTCTTCAATGGCTAGCCGTCATCTCAATGAAGGATATTCTGGTGGCGAAAAGAAACGGAACGAAATCCTTCAGATGTTGCTTTTGAAACCGGAGCTTGCTCTTCTTGATGAAATTGATTCCGGACTTGACGTTGATGCTCTGAAGATTATTTCGGATGTCATCAACAAGAGGAAAGAGGAAGGCACGACTTTCATTATTGTCTCTCACTATGATCGTCTTTATGACCTTGTCCATGCCAATCGCACTGCAGTTATTGTCAATGGACGGGTCGCTAAGGAAGGCGATTTCTCTTTAGCAAAGAGAATCTCGACAGAAGGATACTCCTTCTTAGAGAAAGAAGAGGGCATCAAGCTGGAAAAAGAAGAAAAGGCTCCGAATCAGGTTTCTATTGGTGCTTGTGCAGTAAAGCAGGTTAGGAAGCCGGAAGGAAAATAGGATCATGCAGGAAATCAGCTTCGATCCCCAGATTTTATCTCTTCCCGCTGATATTGATGAGGATAGTTCTATCGTTTCCTTCCTTTCTGGGAAGAACTCGGTTCAGAAGAATTATTCCATTCATGTGGAAGAAGGAAAAGAACTAGAAAGGACGATTGTCGACTTTTCGTCCTCTTCTGTTTCAACGGAAATCAATATTGATTTGGAAAAAGATTCTTCTGTAAAGGTTTCTTTAGGTTCTCTATTATCTGGAAAAGAAGAAAAAATCTATAAGATCAACGTCACCCATCATGGAAAGAGCTCTTCTTCTCTTGTAAAAAGGATGGGAATCAATTCCGGCAGTGGGCATCTTTCCTTTTTAGGCGCTTCGACCATTGTTAGTGGTGCGAAAGGAAGTTCCACTCGTCAGGAAGGCAGAATCACGAACCTTTCTAAGGAAGCTAAGAGCGAAGTTTCTCCTTCTCTTCTTATTAAGGAAAATGATGTGAAGGCAAGCCATGGTGCCACGGTTGGCGCTTATGATCCAAAACAGCTCTTCTATATCAGGAGCCGTGGTTTGTCCTTAGAAGAAGCAAAAAAGTTAATTACGTTTGGTTATTTTGAACCGATTCTTGCGTCTTTAAAAGATGAGAAACAGATCGAAGAAGCTAAGAAGCGGCTTGGTGAGGTTACGCTATGAGTTTTGATCCGATTTCTATCCGGAAGGATTTTCCAAGGTACAATGACCATAATTCCCTTTTCGAAGGAAAACCTTTAGTTTATCTCGATAACTCCGCCACAACCTTCAAAACGTATTCCGTGATTGAAGCGGAGAACGCCTACTATAAGAATTTCACTGCCAATACACGACGTGGTGATTATTCTTTGGCTCATCAGGCGGATGTTGCTTTTGATAATGCTCGGAAGACGATTGCTGAGTTTATCCATGCTGATTTTGAAGAAACCTGTTTTACTTCAGGTGATACCAGGGGTAGGAATGAAGTGGCTTTCGGTCTTCTTCCTTTTCTTCATGCCGGTGATGAAATATTGATTTCTCCGGAAGAACATGCTTCCAATGTTCTGCCCTGGTTTAAGGTAGCTGAAATTACCAAAGCTGTTATTAAATATGTTCCCCTCGATGAGAAAGGAAGAATCACTTCTGAGAATTTTAAAAAATCTCTTTCTTCCCATACAAAAGTTGTTTCTTTGGCTAGTGTTAGTAATGTCAGGGGATATTCTCTTCCTGTGAAAGAATTAGTCTCTTTAGCTCATTCTGTCGGTGCTCTGTATGTCGATGATGCAGCCCAATCGGCTCCCCATAGGAAAATCGATGTCAAAGATTTGGATGTCGACTTCCTGGCTTTCTCCGGTCATAAGAGGTGTGGTCCGACTGGAATCGGTATCTTATATGGTAAGAAGAATCTCTTAGAAAAGATTTCTCCAACGTTTTATGGTGGCGAGAGGAATGCTCGATTCAATTCCAAAGGGGAAGTCCTTTTTGATGATCTTCCTTATCGTAGGGAAGCTGGAACACAGAATGTTGCTGGTGCTCTTGGCTTAGCGAAAGCCTGCGAGTATCTTTCTTCGGTTGGGTTCGAAAATATCCATGAACATGAAAGGAAACTGCGAAAGCTTGCTATCGAAGGCTTAAAGAAAAACGGAAACGCAATTCTCTATAACGAGGACGCAGATTCTGGAATCATCACTTTCAATATCAAAGATGTGTTCCCGCAGGATGTAGCCTCTTATCTTTCCTCCAAAGGGGTTTTCATTCGTTCTGGCCAGCATTGTGCGAAGATTCTTCCAGAGATTTTAAATGTCCCTGGAACAGTGCGTGCTTCTATTTATAGGTATAATACGGAAGATGATATCAAGGCTTTGATTAAAGCCTGTTCTACTGCGGAGGATTTCTTAGATGCCTTTTTCCATTAGTAAAGAGCAACTCAGGCGTGATATTCTTAGGGATAATTATAAGAACCCTAAGAATTTCGGCAAAGTCGATGATCCCCGCTATGTCACAATCCATAGGGCATCCGCTTCTTGCATTGATGATATCTATATTCAGCTCTTAAGGGAAGGCGATATCATCAAAGACTGCCACTGGTATGGTGTTGGTTGTGCCGTTTCCACGGCAGCTTCGAGTGTCAGGACGGAGCTTGTTATCGGAAAGACAAAAGAAGAAGCAAATCATATCAGGGATGAATACAACAAGAGGCTTGCCGGTGAACACTTCGATGAGGATGAAATCGGAGAAGGCAGGGCTTTTGAAAACGTTTCGAATCAGCCATCTCGTATTACCTGTGCCAATATTTCTTGGCGCGGCCTGAAGAAGGCGTTCGCAGAAGAGGAGGAGAAAGAACATGGATGCAAAACCGAAAAATAACATCGAGGATATTGTCGATCAGGACAATCGTTCGAAGTTCGAATTCAAGGACAAGGACGTTAGCATCTTAAAGACTCCGAAAGGACTGACGGAAGATACAGTCCGTGAGATTTCTAGAATCAAGCATGAGCCTGAGTTCAGGCTGGATTTCCGTTTGAAGTCCTTGAAGGAATTCTTCAACCATCACCAGCCTTCTTTTGGACCTTCTTTGGATTTCATTGATTTCCAGGATTATACTTACTATACCCGAGTTTCGGACCATGTTGCTTCCAACTGGGATGATGTTCCGGACACAGTCAAATCGACTTTCGATAAACTTGGTATTCCAGAAGCAGAACAAAAATTCCTCTCCGGTGTTACAACGCAATACGAATCGGAGGCTGTTTATTCGAATAGGTTAAAGGAAGTCGAGGAAAAAGGTGTTATTTTCCTTGATACCGATACTGGTTTAAAAGAGTATCCTGAGATTTTCAAAAAGTACTTCGGAAAGCTTGTTCCTCCACAGGACAACAAGTATGCTGCCTTAAATTCTGCCGTCTGGTCGGGTGGTTCTTTTATTTATGTTCCGAAGGGAGTCAAACTAGATAAACCTCTTCAGTCTTATTTCCGTATCAATAATAAACAATCTGGTCAATTTGAACGTACTCTCATTATTGTTGATGATGATGCAGAACTGAACTATGTCGAAGGATGCACTGCACCGATGTATTCCAAAGAATCCCTTCATGCTGCGATTGTCGAAATTTTTGTCGGAAAGCGTGCGAAGAGGCGTTACACTACGATTCAGAACTGGTCGAATTCAATCCTGAACCTTGTCACTCAACGTGCCAGGGTGGATGATGACGGACTCATGGAATGGGTCGATGGTAATATTGGAAGCAAGCTTTGCAGGAAGTATCCTTGCTGTGTGTTAAAAGGCGAGAGAAGCCGTGGTTCGACGGTTTCGATTGCAGTTGCGTCCTCTGGCCAATTCCAAGATACTGGAGCCAAGAGGATTCTTCTTGGAAAAGATAGTTCTGCTAATGTTATTTCAAAGTCCATTGCACGTCAAGGCGGAACAAGCAATTTCCGTGCCACGATTGAAATCGGGAAACATGCCGACGGATCTAAGGTCCATGAAGAATGCGATACTCTTATTTTAGATGATTATTCCTATAGCGATACGATTCCGCACAATGTTGTGAATAACTCTTCCTCTTACCTAGAGCATGAGGCATCGGTTTCCAAGATCAGTGAAGATCAACTGTTCTATCTTAGGAGCCGTGGATTATCGAAGACGCAGGCAACTCAAAGGATTGTCATGGGCTTCTTAGAGCCGTTCAGCAAAGAACTTCCTATGGAATACGCTGTAGAACTCAATCAGCTGATTAAATTCGACAGGACCGATAGTATTGGCTAGAATCTATGCTGAATCAAATTAAGGAAAGCTACGACGCTATTGTTGTCGGTGGCGGTCACGCTGGTTCGGAAGCCGCTTATAGCTTAGCAAAAAGGGGACTGAAGACCTTAAGGCTCTGCAGGAATTTTAAGATGGTCTCTAATAGGCCATGCAATCCTCATATTGGTGGATCTGCCAAAGGCATTGTTGTCCGTGAAATTGATGCCCTCGGTGGCATTATGGCAAAAATTGCGGATAGGAAAGGCTCTCTCCTTCAAATCAAGGAACTGAATACTTCGAAAGGACCTGGTGTCCGATGTCTTCGTGCCCAGGAAGATAAGAAAGGCTATCCTCGCAATAGGCAGAATTTCCTTCTTACTGTAGAAAATCTTGATATTGCCGAACAAGAAGTCAAGAAAATTGTTGTTGAGGATAAGAAAGCCAAAGGTGTTGTTCTTGAGGATGGTAGGTTTGTTTCGTGTAAAGCGATTGTCTTAGCTACTGGAACTCATAGGGAAGCCCACATTCTTCGCGGACATAATATTACGGATATTGGGCCAGATGGTGAAAAATCCAGCCATGGTTTGAGCAAGTCTATTTCGGATTTGGGACTTCATAGGCTTCGGCTTAAGACGGGAACTCCGCCTCGTCTCGATCCAGATTCCATTGATTTTAAAGAACTTGAACCAGAATACGGACAGGGTGGTGATCTTGCCTTTTCCTATGAAACAACGGATTTTAGGAAAGTCGAAGATAGGGTTCCCTGTTATTTGACTTATACGAATGAGAAGACCCATCAGATTATTCGAGATCATCTTTCTGAATCCGCCAGGTATGGTGGAGTAGTCAAGGGTGTTGGACCTCGTTATTGTCCATCGATTGAGGATAAGGTTGTTCGGTTTAAAGATAAGACAAGACATCAATTGTTCCTTGAACCGGAATCTCTTGAGAGGAAATCCACCTATGTGGATGGTCTCTCTACTTCTAGGCCTGAATATGTCCAGGAGAGGATTGTTCATTCCATCCGTGGATTAGAGCATGCCAGATTCCTGAAGTATGCCTATGCCATTGAGTATGATGCCATTGAGCCTAGCCAATTAGACCATACATTGAGAATTAAGGGCTTCGATGGTCTCTATGTCTGTGGACAGATTGCTGGCACTTCTGGATACGAAGAAGCTGCCGCACTTGGATTAAGGGCTGGAATTAACGCTGGTCTTTGGCTCAAGGGTAAAGAGCCTTTGATTCTTAAGAGAGATGAAGCTTACATCGGAATAAGGATTGATGATATTGTAACCAAGGGAACAAAAGAACCATATCGTCTGCTTTCTAGCCGGAGTGAGTTCCGTTTAATTACAAGAAGTGATAACGCGGATACACGGCTTATGAAGTATGGCTATGATGTTGGTCTGATTTCCAAGAATCGATATGAAAAATTCTCGGAAAGTGAAAATAAAATTGCTTTAGCTGTTTCTACACTTGAGAACACGAAGATTCAGACAAACGAAAAAATCTTTTCTTATCTTTCTTCTCTTGGATTCCCTAAACCAAATGGTGCCGAGAATCTGAAGCAGACGTTAAGAAGACAGAACGTTACGTATCAGGGATTGAGAGACTGTTTCCCTCCTCTACCGCTTCTGAACAAACGGGAAGAGCTAAAGACGGAGACTAGGGTTAAATACGAAGGCTATATCCTAAGGGAGCTCAAAGAAGCTAAGAGAAGAAGCGAATATGAAGAACTTCCTCTTCCGGATGATCTGGATTATCTTCATAGGGATGGCCTTTCCTTGGAAGCAAGAGAAAAGCTGAACCTATTGCGTCCTAAGACCTTAGGACAGGCAAGGCAGATTACAAACGTTCATTCTAGCGATATTGATGTTCTTTCTTTCCATGTCCGATATCGGAAATAATTAGCTTTTAGGGGCTGTTGCACAATTAGGTCCCGCTTCCGGCAAATGCCGGATAGCGGAATCGGGTGTGGCAGCCCCATTTATTATGAAAGCGATTTCATGAAAATCTCGATAGCAGTCTTTTTTTTCGTATTCAAGGCGATTTTCCGATTTTTTAATCTAAGGAAAATTCTTTGAAACAGCAAAGAAATAGTAATGATTGCTTTTATATGAACTAGTATGGTAGCGCTTGTCACATGTTGTTAGTCCTCAAACAAGCAAAGGAGGGGATTTATGAACAAAATCAGTCTGATTGTTTTACTGACATTGTCTGGTATGTTCGATGGTTGGAAGAATCAGAAAGCAAATGATTCATTTTTAGGCAATAATTTACCCACGGAAAGGTTTGAAAGTGACTCGACTTTGGCATTAAAACCAAAATTATGTCTTGAAAACCAGGAAGGGTGTTCTATTGATAGAACCTTTTTATTGAATTTCAAAGGCGAAAAATGCTGCTCTTTTTCTATATCTGGTAATGGCATAGATGTTCTAAAAATAACAAAAAAAGCTCAAGAAGCTCAGGTGCTTGTCAGAATTCGCATTAAAGAAGCTATTCTTTCAGCTTTTGATACAGACACGAATGAAAATATTATGAATGTCTATTTTTGCCAAGATACAACTGGAGCGATTCATTATTCATCCCTCTCGATGGATTCAGCGAGAAAGGAAGCTGGGCTTGATTCTTTGAGTCTGTATTCTGGAATTAGTGGAATTTCTTCAAATAAAAACATCATAATTTCAGGGCCGGTTCAATTAGCCAAGTCATTTGCTTGTGATTTTTCTTGGATGGATTCAAAAGGGAAGGCTTTTGCACTTTCTGGAGCCAAGGTTATTATTAAAACAAATTCTGGAAAATCTTTAAAAAAAGTCACGAATGATAACGGGTTGGCTTATTTTGAATTTATCCAAGACGATAAAATGCTGGGCAGGGGAAAAGAATATTTATCTTCGATGTGGTCAGAAATACAAAACGGAAATTACAAGGTTTATGTTTTGCTAGATAATGATTTGGTTCAGGCAATTGACGGAAAAGGAAAACCTTATATGGTTCAGATTCCAAACACTTATACCAAAGGAGATACGGGAAAAAACAGGAAGTATTGTTTTTCTCCTGTTTATGACTCTAATATTGGCTCGGACTTTGGACAAATGGTCGAAATATTTGAGGCAATTCATTACTATTCATTGCATGCAAATGCTCTCGATAAAGGAAGTGGGCGAATTACTAAATGCAAGGTTATGTATCCTTGTAATCGGTCGAATGATTGTTATGTAAATGATACACAGACGATTTATATTGGCAACTATTCCGCAAATAATATTACCAGAAAATCTTACGAAGCATGGGATTCATTCGGGCATGAATACGGACATCATTTAGAAAATATATTTGGAATTTCAAATCCAATAAGTGAATCACATAACTCGAGTAAAAATGATTGTGTCAAACTTTTTAATCTTTATTCTGGTGATTATGCAAAAGCATATGGCTTGAGATTGGCTTGGCAAGAAAGCTGGCCGACTTTTTGGTCGACTGTCGCACAGGCTTCTTTTCCCAATAATTTAAAAGAAGAAAAATATCTCAGTATTGGTGATGATTGTTATTATTCAAGCAATCTTGGATATGATAAGACAACAAAAGAAGAAATCTATGACTCTTTAAATCCAGAATTTGAAAATGGAGCCTGGAACTATGATTTCCAGATTGAAAAAGGCCATGCTGGAGATGGCTGCGAATTGTCAATTATGAGATTTTTGTACCAGCTATGGGACAAAGAAAACGAAGGAAGTGACAAATTTAGCATTTCTGAACAAGATTTGTGGGATTTTACAGTAAGTCTTGCCCAAAATTGCCTAAAAGATTCTGAACAGGATAAATTCAGCCATGATGATGACGAGAAAACAGCCCAACGATTGAACTATTTTTCACAATTTCTTTCTGCCTTAGAAAATAGATATGGGTTCAATGATGTTGCTAAATTAGCAGAATGCTACCAGTTATGTCCTTCATTACCAAGAATAGTCAAAGATCAATCTGGCTATTCTTTGAAATGGAAAGTTGATAACCCCGGTGAGGATGGCACTTTTGGAGATATTCGCTATAATTCATTTAGAATAAAAGCCTATAAAAGAGCAGATAGTGAAGAATTCATTGCATTAAATGACGGCAAAGGAATAAGTTCGAAGAAAATAGACAAAAATGAAACGGAATATGAATGGCCGATTTCAGATGCTGATGTCGCCATATTATCTTCTTTGAATGGTGCAGGCTATTTATCAGTCACATGGTCTTATTATCCTGTAGAGACAGCGTACTACAAATGCTTGGGGCCTGTTGAAGGTCCTCGGGTTGGGATTTCTTTATAAGATCGGAGAAATCATTATGAATAAAACTTTAATGCTTTTAACGTTTGTTTCTTTGCTAGCAGGCTGTAGCAAAAGCACTAATATTTCCCAGAGCTTATCTATGCCTTGTGATGAATACGGAAAGACCTATCAGGTTGGCGAACTAGAGGCCGAGAACTGTTTCCCTCATAAAGGATATAGTGATCCGAAGGAAATCAGCATGGATATCAAGAAAGAGGCGGCAGCTTCTTACCGTTATGATTTCCCTCTGGAATTAAAAGTCTGGATTGGAAGGAATCTTAGTAATGATGAAAAACAGAAATTCAATCACTGCATTCCTTGCCTTGACTTATTGGTTCAGTCTGATGAAAGCTCCTTTTACGATTGGTCTGATTACACATCCATCAAACTTTCGGAAAGGAAAAGTCAGGACTATCAGTTCAAGACTTATGATTTTCCTAGCCGCTATACCTATTACGAAGAATATCAATATTCGTACACACTTGTTATCGATGCAATACAGTTATATAAGGAAACCGGATATAAAAAACTAAGTACTAAATTGACTTTATCGTTCTCTGATGAAGAAAAAAACAGGAAGTACAGTATCGATCAGAAAGAAAAACTGGAAAAAGACGTAATCAGGTGTTTTGATTTTTCTTTTGACGAAAACGCATTTGGATTCTATGTGAAATAAAGAACAGGAGGAATAATAAGATGAAAAGAAAACAGATGCTATTACTCGCCTGTTTGCTTGCTTTGCCAGGCTGTAATAAAGCAATGGCCCCGGAACAAACTTCAGAAGTTTATTCACTGCGAGGAAAAACAGGAGGAAAGGCTTATGATCCGGATTGGCTAGATAAGAAAAATGTATTCAAGCTTAAGCAAGACGAAGTGTATTATTATCCGGAAACTCCTACGCAGGTTTTCGAGCTGACAGGATTCCTTGATTTGAAAACCGAATCCATGGAATGTTCGACAAAAGAACCAATTGATTTTGTCTGCGGTGTCTATATTGAAGATGATCCGAGAATCCGAAACAAGTCTCCAAGACTCGATTTCGATTACTGGGATAAGGATTCCAATCAGAAAGTAATCCAGAGGAAGAAGCTTCCCTCTTTCAAGGAAGAAGACTATTATCAGAATAACCTGTTCTTTCAGAAAGAAAAAACAATCTATCACTTAGATAACAGGACCTTTGATATCCAGCTTGATTTTGCAAAATTATACAAGGACATAGACAAACGTGTCGGCGCCTTTGAACTTTGGATTTCTTTCCCCGATGTACCAAGATATTATGGGTCTGATACAAGGATTGGAAGGTTCCAGTCAGTGACTTGGGAATATCGTTTCAATGAAGACGGAAGCAGAATCGAGTTCAGTCGAAAATTCGGAACATTCGTAAAATAAGAAAAGAGCGTCAAGCGACGCTTTTTTTCAAATGTTTGTCTTGAAGAAATAGATTAACAGCTTTTTGAAGTAATCATCGATTGGTGCATAGAATGTCCTTCTTTTCCTATTGTCAGGATGAATCAGGGATAAGGAGTAAGCATGAAGGGCCTGACCTTTCGAAGCAATCTTTTCATCGTTCTTTCTTCCGTAAAGGGGATCACCGACAATGGGATATCCGATATAGGCAAGATGGGCACGAATCTGATGGGTGCGACCCGTTTCCAAGGTCACCTTTAAGAGGGAAACTTTTCCTGTAGAAGCAAGAAGGGTACAATGAGTGATAGCATCTCTTCCTTTATAGACATCGACAACTGCTTTTCTTTCTGTGTGGTTTGGACGTGTTAATGGAGCATCAATCTTAAACCGTTTGTCTTTTACGTTTCCGTAGACCAAAGCAAGATAGGAACGATGGAAATCGCGTTCTTTGATTTCCTCGGATAAAGCACTTTGGGTCGGCTTGTTGTTGGCAATGGCTAAGAGTCCAGAGGTGTCTTTGTCGATTCGATGGACAATGCCAGGACGTAAATCATCGCTGTCATTGACATCGAAATCAAAGAAATCTTCGTTGAGCAGGTAGTTGACGATTGTATTGTTGTCATGTCCTGGTGCCGGATGCACGACCCTGCCACGAGGCTTGTTAAGGATGGAGATATCTTTATCTTGGTAGACGAAGTCTAGTTTTACATCGATAGTTGGTTTCTTGGGAACCTTGATTTGTTCCGGATCAAGAGCATCGAGGGTCAGTTCCCTGCCAGGCATCGCTTTGAAGGAAGGAGATTCCTTTTTCTCGCCATTGACGAGGACTCTGCCTTCTTTGATTGCTTTCTGGGCTTGTGAACGGGTCAAGGAAAAGAGAATACCAACGGCTACATCGAGTCTATTCTTTTCCAGAACTTCCTTTTTCTGAATCATGGTTTTCAGTCTCATCTTTCTGAGAAAGGGCAGACAGTTTCTTGTTCCTGTCTTCTTCTTTCACATCAACTTCCTTTCCCTCGGCAAGTGCTTTCTTTTTATCCGCTTCTTCTTCCGCTTTGATCTGTTTGTATTCCTTTACAAATTCCCTGACAAAGCCGATAAGAAGCAGGACTACACCGACAGAAAGGCAATAGTCAGCAATGTTGCAGACAGGGAAACTCTTCCAGAAATGGAACTTGAGGAAGTCAACAACGCCGTCTTTGTAGATCCCTTTCTGAGCTAAGAATCCGATTCGATCAACGAGATTTCCAGCAGCACCTGGTAGCATCAAGGTGACGCCAATCCTTAAGACTTTGTTATAGGCAGTGAAACGGAAGAGGAGGTTGATGGTCAACATGACGGAAGCAATGGAAGAGATGATAACAAGTGCCCACCTCTTTCCAGAGAAAGATCCCCAGGCAGCACCTTTGTTTCCGACTAAGGTTAAGTCAATCAAACCGGGAATATAGTTTTCCTGCACGAAGCCTTCCGGCTTTCCGCTAAGGAAGTCAAAGGCAATATGTTTCGTGAAATAGTCGACGACAAATAATCCGATGGCTAAAGCAATCCTAGATAGATAGAAAGGATAATTCAAAGATTTGAAGTATTTCGGAAAGTAGGCTTTCAGCTTCTGAATCAGCGGAGTCTTTGATTTCTTTACTTCTTCCATGCCTTATTTTCCTTCCGGATGGACAATCTTTTCGCAACGATGGCAGAGGTGGTTTCCTTCTTCATCGACGCTGATGTCATCGAAATAGTTCCAGCAGCGATCACAACGAGTGCCAGGATGAGAAATGACGGAACTCTTCGCAGCGGTTTCGAAGCCGGAGATGATGAAGATTCGGCTGAGTTCTTCTTTTCCGAGTTCTTCAATCAATTTCTTTTCTTCTTCGCTTTCCGGTGCATAGAGAACCTTTGCTTCACTAGAGGAATGAATCTGGTTTTCCTTACGGAGAGGTTCAATCAAGGTATTGACCTTGGAACGAAGGGAGAGTAGAAGAGCGTATTTTTTGCTGAGATTCTCGTCGATGCCGTCAAAGGAAGGATAATCCTCTAAGATGACCGACTCCTTCTTTCCATCAAAGGATAAGGTCTGATAGACCTCTTCCCTAGTGAAGGCAAGAATCGGAGAATACGCAATAGCAAGACTCTTGACGATAACAAAGAGAACATACTGAGTATCGACTCGTTCCTTGCTGTCTTTCTTATCGCAGTAAAGGGTATCCTTAGAGAAATCGAGGAAGAAGGAAGAAAGATCGTTGACGCAGAAATTGGTTAAAGCAGTCGTGACATTCGTGAAGTTGTACTCGTCATAGCCTTTCTTCCTGTCTTTCAGCACTTCTTTCAGACGATTGAGAATCCTCTGATTGGTTAAGGAGAGTGAGGCAGGAACATAAGAGGTATCGAATTTATCTCCGTTATCATCGTTCTGCAGGTTGGAGAGCCTGAACTTAAAGGTGTTGCGGATCTTACGATACTGATCCGAGACAACAGAAAGGAGCGGAATCGAAAGCTTGATTTCTGCTGTAGTGAAGTCGATGGAAGTTGTCCAAAGACGAAGAATATCAGCACCGAACTTATTGCAGATATCGACAGGATCGATGCCATTCTGCTTCGATTTAGAGAACTTATCACCATTCTGGTCGACAATGAATCCGTGAGTCAGAATCCTCTTATACGGGGCAATTCCAGTATAAGCAACGGATAGAATCATGGAAGAGTTGTACCAACCACGATACTGGTCGTTACCTTCGAAGTAAAGGTCAGCCGGGAAGGGATGATGATAGTTGATATCGCTTGCTAAGAAGGAAGAACCGGAATCAAACCAGACATCCCTGATATCTTTTTCTTTGGTAAAGACGCCATTTGGCGAATGGAGGCTCTTATATCCTTGAGGCCTAAGCTTTTCAATCGGCCATTCATACCAGATATCGCTTCCGTTTTCGCGGAAAAGCTTCTCGACATAATCAAACAAGACTTTGTCCCTGATAGGCTCTCCGTCTTCGCCGTAGAAAATCGGAATCGGAACACCCCAGAGACGCTGACGGGAAATGCACCAGTCGTCCCGGTCGCTCAGCCTATTCTTGAAACGTGTCTTGCCCCAGACAGGAAGGTATTTGACTTTATCGGCTTCTTCCAGAAGCTTTGCTTTAATCTTGTTGATGGAGCAGAACCATTGCGTGGTGGCACGGAAAATGGTCGGCTTTTTCGTACGCCAGTCATGCGGATAGGCATGGACGATTTCTTCCGTAGCAAGAAGATTTCCGTTCTCTTTGAGAATCTCTAGGACTTTCTTTCCGGCATCCTCATAGAACCTGCCATCTACTTCTTTCCCAGAATCAATCCTGTAGCCTTTCGGGTCAACTGTGCAGACAACCGGAAGTCCGTATTTCTTTGCGACGCGGTAGTCATCCGCACCATGGCCAGGGCCTAAGTGGACAATACCGGTGCCGGAATCAGACGTGACGTAATCATCCACGCAGCAAGGCACAAGACGGTCTTGATAAGGATGATGGACAAGAATACCTTCGGCTTCTTTACCAGTGAATTCCTTTAAGAGGGTCCTCTCCTTGCAACCGACTTTTTCTTTTAGTCCTTCGGATAGATCTTTCAGCCTGACAAGGTTTCCTTTGTCGGTCTTATAAAGACCATAAACCCTCTTTGGATTCAGGCATAAGCCTTGGTTAGAAGGAATCGTCCAAGCCGTTGTTGTCCAGACGAGGATTGCATCGCCTTTTTCAAGAAGACCTTTCCCATCTTCTACCGGGAACTTGAAATACAGAGTCGTAGCATGGACGTCTTTGTATTCGATTTCAGCCTCAGCTAAAGCGGATTCACTTGACCAAGACCAGTTGACTGGTTTGAGTCCTTTGTAAATCAGGCCATCCCTTGCCATTTTCGCAAAGATATGGATCTGATCGGCTTCATAGTCACGATCCAAGGTACGATAAGGATGGTGATAATCTCCAATGACACCTAAGCGGAGCCTTTGGCTCTTTTGATATTCAACTTGTCCGATTGCATATTCACGGCATTTCTGACGGAATAAAGCCGGCGGAGTTGTCTTACGATCAACACCGGATTTCGTAACCTGGTTTTCAATCGGCAGACCATGGGTATCCCATCCTGGAGTATAAGGGACATAATATCCCTCCAGGTTCTTGCTGCGGATAATGATATCCTTGATGATTTTGTTCAGAGCATGTCCGCAATGAATCTGTCCGTTTGCATACGGAGGGCCGTCATGGAGATAGAAAGGAGTTTTATTCTCATGCTCCTTCAGGAGTTTGTTGTAAATGGCTTTTTCATCCCATCCCTGTGCCATTTTGCCTTCCCAGGAAGGTAGATTAGCACGCCTTGGGAATGAACCTTTCGGCCTAATAAGAGTATCTTTCAGTTTCATGGTTGCCTCCGTGATTTGTTTGAACTTTTTTATTATAAGGGGAAGGAAAACCAAATCCAAGAAAAGGCGTCATATGACGCCTTTTGATTAGAATTCTTCTTCTCCGTATTTTGCTTCTTCGCTTGTGTAAGGCTTTAATTCTTCGAAGATTTCACCAAAAGTCGGAATCGGATTTCCGTCTTCGTCTAACGCAACTTTCCTGGCTTTCTCTTCCTGCCTCTTGATTGTGGATTCCGCCTCAATCAGATAAGGGGTATTGAAGGCAAAGTGAAGAATGTCTTCGAAGACGATGCCGTTGGTGCGAACGTTTTTCCTTATCGCGTGAGTCCTCTTGTCATAGATGAAGAGCTCATGCTCCCCTTTGATTTTACGATCGACTTTTTTGATAGCGTGTTCCGTGGATAATTCATCATTCGTTCCATGGATAACAAGGGTTGGAATCGTCAGTTTACGGATATAGCGGCGATTGAAGAGAATGGAGAAGAAGATGGCAATTAAGGTCTTTCCCCTGCCGACTGTGGTTTCACGGCAGATAGATCCGGAAACCTTCTTTCCATATTTTTTGCGAAGCTTATGGAATTTCCAGGCGTATTCGATATATCCGGGTATCCTGTTGTTTACAATGGTGTCATATACCGGAGCTACTAAAATGACTTTCTTGACATAGTCTTGGTATTCATTTGCCCTTTTTGCGGTTAAAGCGCAGGAGAACGAATAGCCAAGCAGCCTGATATCGTAGCCTTTCGAGATATACTCTTCGATTACAGCACGATATGCTTTTTCAAAGTGCTTCCTTGAATGGGTCTTTTTTTGGCTTGGAAGGAACAGAGAAACAGGGACGATATCACAGGTCGGATATTCTTCTTTGAAAGATTTGTCGAAATATTCGTGCCTAGCGATAGAGTCATGGGTATCACTTGTGGAGAACCCATTGGCGCAAAGCAAAACCGTCTTTTTAACCGGTGTTTCGATTTTGATTGCAGCATTGATATTTTTGGTTACTTTTTGCTTTTTAATTGCCATTTGTATCTCCTTTCCGGAATCGGTACCTGAAGATTCCTGCAGCCACAGCGACATTCAGTGAGTCAATATTGCTCCTGTTGATTTTGAGCTTCTTTCCATAAGATAGGTTTTTCTTGCTAACCCCCTGGCCTTCGTTTCCGAAAACGAGGCAGAAAGGATCATCAAGGGAGGCAAAATCTTTTTCATCCTCTCCATCTAGAGTCGTCAGATAGATGTGATAACCTAACTTATCAATTTCACTCAGTTCGGCCTGTGCAACAGGTATTTTGAACAGAGCTCCTTTTGATGACTGGATTGCTTTATTATTATAAAGCGAAACACAGTCAAAGGAAAGCACTACGCCAGTGTAGGAAAACGATAAAGCGCTTCGAAGAATTGTGCCAAGATTACCAGGGTCCTGGACTTTGTCCAGATAGACGATTCTTTGTCCGACGGAAGATAGTGGTGCATAGCATTTCTTGCACAGGGTAATCCTCTCCGGAAGAGACTGATAATTGGCAAGTTGACGGAAAAGACCTTGTTTTAAAACAATCGTGTCTTTTTCAGGATAGGGATTCTGCCCGCCTTCTGGAATCAAAACGGCTTCTACCGAGTCGCTTTTCCTTGCTTCGTCTAAAAGATCTCTTCCTTCGGCTAAGAAAAGACCTTCTTTGGCATTTCCCTTTTTTAGTTTAAAAAGGTCTTTGAATGTTTTGTTTTCTTCGCTTTGTATGATTTTAATAGACATAATTGTCAAGTTCTCCTTCAAAGTGACCTTTTTCTAGTTCATCTTGCAGATAATCATAATCCGGACAGAACCTATGCACAATTTTGTAGAAATGGTCATTGTGGTGAATTTCATAAGTGTGCGCAATCTCATGAATAATAACCGAATCCGAAATTTCAGGCTTATAGGCGAAGAGACGATAATCAAATTTCACCCATTTCTTTTTCGGAGCACAACATCCGTAATAGGACTGGAAGAGTCCGGTTCGGATAGTCCAAGAAGAAAAATCTACACCCCTTCTTTTTCCAATTTCCCTTACCCGTGGTTCAAGATAGGAAAGAAAATCCTTTTTGTACCGCGTAAGAGGATCTTTTGTATTCCCGGGAATATAGTAGTACCCTTCTACCCCTTTCTTCTTGCTGTCGTTTGTGAAATAGCACTTCTTTCCAAGACGATAAATATAAATGTTTTCTTTCCTGAAAGGACGTTGCGTAATCTGTTTTTTTCTCAGGTGATAGACTTTTTTGACAAAGGACAGAAGCTTCTCATCGGAGAGCACCCTGTTCGTATAAAGACAGAGTTCTCCATATTCAATTCGTGCTAAGATGCCTCTTTTTCCCTTTTTCAGAAAGACGTTGACTTTCAGAGAATAGCCGTCATCCATCGTGAAAACTTTGCTTGTCAGAAGTGTTCTTTTATCCATCAAAAAATATTTTAGCTGATTTTTCTTGAATTGGCGACTAGAAGTGGATATAATTGTTGAGCAAATGCGGACGTGGCGGAATTGGTAGACGCGCACGTTTGAGGGGCGTGTGGGCTTCCCATGAGGGTTCGATTCCCTCCGTCCGCACCATTAAAATTGCAAGGCGCCTTCAAAAGAGGCGCTTTTTTTGTATTCATGGTATAGTCCGCTTCTTCATAGAACAGAAAATCAGAATCTGTTTTAAGAAAAAGAATTTTAATTCCTTTGTGGCTTTTTCTGACCTAAGCATATTATGAATGGCTTTCCGACTGAATACATGAATCAGCTAATCGGGAACTTGGAAGTTGACTTAGTGAAAATCATTACAGGTATCCGCGGATGGGGTAGATCTTTACTGCTAGATTTGTTCCATTAATATCTTTTACAAATGGATGAGCCAAAGGAAAGATTATTCAGAGAATTTTAAAAGTCCTATTAACTATCCTTCAACAGTTTGTTCGAATAGAAAACTCTTTTGATAATCATAGCTCTCATTTTGCTAAATATAGAATTTAGACAAATCCTCAAAGTGATTTGATTCCAGTACGGTACAGAAAAAAGTGTCTGTTTTAATCGCTTGGCATAATTGCTGTCTGCTCACTAGACACTATTCTTTTCAAACAAAATGATGAAAGGGGTAACATGAAATCCACTATGCTGTGCCTTGTGCCTGTACCTTGTGTCAATATGCACAGCAAATAGTTTTAGATTGCACAGCCTGAAAAATAATCCTGGCAACCGCTTAAAGAAAAAATTGAAAAAGTTTAGATTTTAACTAAAAGCAACTAATAATTATAGTAAAATATGGATAAAAATAACGATAACACTATAAAAAACAGTAATTTAATTCTAGAATAATCCTGCTTTCAGGCTGTGCCTTTACACAAATTAAATTTAGATTCCGTCTCATGCTTATAATTGTGCCAAGAAGAAAACACAGTTCAAGTAAAGCGTTTACACAAATTATGACAATCAGAGAAATTGCAAGCTTAGCGAACACTTCACGTGGAACCGTTGACCGGGTCCTAAACGGGCGCGGAAATGTTTCACCGGATGTCCGGAAACGGATTGAGAAAGTTCTCTCCGATACCGGGTATGTTTTCCAGATGCATACGAAACAGAAAGGAGTAAGAACAACCTTCGAAGTTGCTGCAATCGTTGCCAATCGCAACAATAGCTTCTTCGATCTTGTTCTCCAGGGCAGGAAGAATGCTCTTCTTGGTGAATACCGGTATTCCGGCATTGTCCTGAAAGTCTATCCTGTTTCCTTATTTAATGATCAAGAAGTCAGGGATGCTCTTAATTCCTTAAGCAAAAAGACAAAGCTGTTGATTATCTCTGCGGCAGGAAACGAAAAAATTGTGGAGAAGATTGATTCCTTTAAGATACCCGTTATCTCTGAATCCATTGATATCCATGCGAAGTACAAAATCGGATATGTCGGTTGCGACTTCTATAATTCCGGAGCTTTAGCTGCCGACAGGGTCAATCTGCTAATCAAACCAGGAGAAAAGGTTCAGGTTCTGATCGGTTCCTATTCCCATCAGGGACATCGGCAGAGATTGGAAGGATTCAAGCAGGCCCTTAGTCCCTCATTCGAATCCTTAGCTCCGATTGAAACCTATGATGACGACAAAATCGGCTACGAGAAGACAAAGGACTGTATCAGGAATAAGAAACCGGATATCCTTGTCTACTTCGGAGCAGGAAGGGTAGGCGGACTTAAGGCGGTAGAAGAGGAAAAGGTTCATCGTCCGAAAGTCATTACGGTCGATGAGATTCCGGAAATCCTTCTCGGACTGAAAAACGGGCTTGTCTCTGCCTCTATCTCCCAGCATCCATATCAGCAGGGGAAGAAGTGCATTGAAATCGCCTATCGCCATCTGATTCTGAACGAAAAGAAGTGCAAGGACATCCATGTTGTCAATTCGGTCAGGCTGAAAGATACGATTGTTCCTTATGGTACGAAAGAAGATAAACAGTAAAACAGGGAGGAAAACTCAGATGAATCATCTTGTTACCTTGACGACTGGACAGTTTGCCGATAGGGATAGGGAAACCTTAGCCGGAAAACTAGAAAAACTTGGCTATGACGGAGTCGAACTTGCCTGCTGGGGAAAACATCTCAATATTGAAAAAGCCTATGAAGATGAGGATTACCTTGAGCATGTTAAGTCCATCTTTGATCAGCATCATCTTAAAATCGTTACTCTATCCACTCATTTAATCGGACAATGTGTCTCCGATTTACCAGATCCGCGCCTTAACGGATTCGCTCCCAAGGAGATTCACAATAATCCGGAAGAGATTAAGGAATGGGCAGTTAAGACTAGGAAGAAAAGCGCAGCTGTCTCCCGTAAGTTAGGAGTCAGAGTACAAGCTGGCTTTACCGGCTCTCCCTTATGGAGATATTTCTACTCCTATCCACAGACCACGGAGGAAAGGATCGAAGAAGGATTCAGGAAGGTAAGAGAAGACTGGCTTCCTATCCTTGATACCTTCAAGGAAAATGCGGTCAAATTCGCTCTGGAAGTCCATCCGGCTGAGATTGCTTTTGACTACTACTCCACAAAGAGAACGTTGGAAGTTTTCCATGACCGGGAAGAATTCGGCATCAACTTCGATCCAAGCCATTTGCTCTGGCAGGGCATCCGTCCAGAGGCCTTCCTTGAAGACTTCATCCACCGCGTCTATTCGGTTCACAGGAAAGATGTCAAACTGAGGAGAAGCGAAAGAGGCGGACTTCTCGGCTCCTATCTCCCCTTCGGAGATAACCGCCGCGGCTGGAACTTCTATACCCTCGGACATGGAGATGTTGACTTTGAAAGCATAATCCGTGTCCTTAACCGATACGGATACAAGGGACCTCTCACTGTCGAATGGGAAGACAGCGGAAGGAACCGCGAGCAGGGCAGGAAAGAAAGTCTCGAATTTGTCCGGAAGATTGATTTCGCTCCGTCAGATGTTGCCTTCGATGCAGCAATCAAGAATTAAAAGGAAAACCAATTATGGAACGAATGATTACCTATGGAAGGGTCGGCGGTGATGTTAAAGCCTTTATCGGAGAAGTTCACCGCAAGGCGCTCTCCTTCGACCAGAGAGTCAGACTTGTTGCCGGGGGCTTCTCTATCGTACCGGAATATCATCAGCTGACTGCCAATGTCTATCATGTCGATAAGGAAAGAAGATACGATGATTATAAGGAAAGGGCAGAAAAAGAGTCGAAACGGAAGGATCCGATTGACTTTGTCATTATCTGCACACCGAACTCTAGGCATTATGAGGTAGCAAAGACTTTCTTAGAACATGGCATCTCCGTTGTCTGTGAGAAGCCCTTATGCTTCACCTCTGAAGAAGGAGAGGAGTTAGTCCATCTAGCAAAAGAGAAAAATCTTCTCTTCGCCGTGAACTACGGTTATACAGGATATCCAAGGGTGAAGGTGGCTAAAGAGAGGATTGAAAAGAAGGAACTCGGTGAGCTTCTCGGTGCTAATGTCTCTTATCTTCAGGATTGGCTTCTTAAAGCAGCTGACCCAGAAACAAGCGAAGAAGAGAAAAAAGCAATCTGGCGCCTGGATCCGAAAAAGAGCGGAGCAAGCTGCTGCATAGGAGATATCGGAACACATGGGGAGCACCTTCTTCATTATCTCTTAGGCAAGAGCCCAGCAAAGGTATTCGCCGATTATGACTGCTTCGGTCAGAAATTAGATCTTCAGGCAAATATCCTGCTCGAATATCCCGGAGGCCTGAAAGGAAGAGTCACCTGCTCACAGGTGTTCCTCGGCCATAAGAACGATATTGTCGTCTCAATCTATGGAACTCAAGGCGCCATTGAATGGCACCAGGAAGATCCGGACCACCTCTACTACACTAAAAAGGGAAGGCCGACTAGGGACTTGTGCCGCGGTACTGATTATGTCCGGCAGTATAAAGCCGCTTCGGCAAGCCGTCTCCCCTCGGGACATCCGGAAGGCTTATATGAGGCGTTTGCCGATAACTATAGAACTATTGTCACAAATCTTCTGAAACGTAAGGAAAAGGAGGTGCTAACGGAAGAAGACGAAGATTATCCACATGGTGAAGACGGACTTGAGGGCATTCGTTTCATGGAAGCCTGTATCAAGTCCAAAGAAGAGAAGAGATGGGTCGAAAGGTCGGAAGTTTGACACTTCGCGTCCTCTGAGGCGGCAATAACGCGGGCTTTCTTAT
>ERZ1034669.101-NODE-101-length-39379-cov-10.203133_pt1 | contig 39379 bp, 58 predicted proteins | sample MGYA00520705_ERZ1034669 | MGnify/ENA primary metagenome ERZ1034669 (study PRJEB33766, sample SAMN09781766) | gut metagenome | biome: gut microbiome | host: Homo sapiens | place: Madagascar | study: EMG produced TPA metagenomics assembly of the PRJNA485056 data... | reverse complement strand
GGGAAAGCCTGCACTGTGTCAGGAAACCCCGCGCTTTCAAGCGCGGGTTGTTTAGGGTTTTAATAAACACGGAAATCCAGAAAGAATTTATCGCGTTTGGCAAGCAATGAAAACTCGTTGCAAAAGTCAAAAGCACGCAGAATTTAACTTGTATGGTGGGCGAGGAATTGACGTATGCGACGAATGGAAATCCAGTTTTAAATCGTTTGCTGATTGGGCATTCTCGCATGGCTACAACGACGAATTGCAAATTGACAGAATCGACAATGACAAAGGGTATTGTCCTGAAAATTGTAGGTTTGTGACCAGAAAACAAAACTGCAATAACAGACGTAGCAGTCGTCGAGTTCTTTTCCGTGGAGAAATGAGAACGTCTTCTGAAATTTCCGATCTGACAGGAATCCCATACGACGTTATCTACCAACGAATTACAAAACTACATTGGTCTGGTGAAGACCTTGCCAAACCAAGTAGGCTTTTACCAAAACGGAAAAAAGCATAACCAAACAGACTCGCGCAAGCGGGGCTTTTTTATTGGGCAAATTATGAGCAATTATCCGCAGATACTTTTGGCGTCGGCCTTTGCGGCCGATGGGGACAAGACCATCCCTCCGGCTGACTCGCAGACGGCAGGCACAGGGCGTTTTTCGCAGGCAAAGGGCTGGACTGACGTCAACTCCAAGTCGATCGGCGAGGGCGGCATTCCGCCGAAGCGCGAGGACTTTAATGGGGCCTTTTACCTACTCTCGCAGCTTCTCGTGTTTTATCAGCAAGGCGGCATTATGCAATACACCGCCACGCTTGATTATGAGCCGGGAAACGAGGTCTTTAGCGCAGGCGTGAAATATCGCTGTCTTGTCGCCAACGGGCCGGGCACTGCCAAGGGCGTTGTTGCCCCTTCTGCTGACAAAACGGTTTGGAGCAATCAGGATTTGCCGAGCGTCTTGGCCGGGCAGATCACGCCGTTTTACAACTGCAAGCTCGGCGGCTCGGACGGCAGACGGCTCATCCCGTGGGGCGGCACAGACGCATATGAGTCTTACGTTATCTGTGACGGCGGCTCCGATGGCCGAGGCGGGAATGTGCCTAATCTTCTCGACAGGTTTTTACTTCCGAGCAGTGTTACAGATGCAGGAAAGACGGGCGGCAGCTTGAGCCTTCAGGTTCCGGGCGTCACGGTCAACGGCACTGTCGGCGAAACGATTCTGACAATTGATCAGATTCCCGCGCACACGCACACCGGGTCTACGTCGTCGACTGGCGCCCATTCTCACGGGCGAGGGTCCATGAACATCACGGGCGAATTCGGGTATTTTGACGGAACCAATTTCCCTGTTGGGGGTGCTTTCACTTGGGGCGAAGACGGTGACAACAAGCGCGGTGCGAGAGGTTCGAATGGCGGCGAGAGGCGCAACGTGGCTTTTAACGCGGCCCGCTCCTGGACTGGATACACGTCATACGACGGAACCCACAGCCACAGCATGAATCTCAATAACACGGGCGGTGGCAAAGGGCACACGCACACGATCACAAGCTCATCCGAGACGCAGACGCTCACGCTTGACCGCCCGCCGTTCTATCGTCTTGCCTATTTTGTGAAGTTGCCGGAGTAAATCATGGCATCAAAAAAATTTCGCTTTCATTACGTCAAGACGCCGACCGGTGCCATCAGCGGGCAGTCCGTCCTTACGCAGACAGAGGACGCGATTAACAACCTCGGCGATTATATGGTTGATGCTACGAGCGATGCGACCGAGGCGCTGAAAAAGGCGACTGAAGCGCTCGACACGGCAAATACGGCTAAGCAGAATTCGGCTGAGGCGCTTGCTACTGCGAACTCTGCAAATAGCAAGGTCAACACCTTATCCGATACTGTCAACACGTTTGACGGGCGCATTAAAACGGCGGAAAGTAATGCCGCCAATGCCGTCACTACGTCGACCGAGGCGGCTAATAATGCCGCGCAGGCCGTCACTACCTCCAACACTGCGCTTAAGACGGCTCAGCAGGCCGTCACGACGGCCAATGAGGCGACGACGACCGCTCAGCAGGCAAGCGCCGCGGCGACTCAAGCCGTCGGAACGGCCGATGCTGCGAACGCGACTGCGGCAGACGCGAAGCGTATTGCTCTGCAGGCCGTGACCGATACGGACGCCATCCGCGAAGAAATCAATCAGAACTTGGCCGTGATGACCGAGAAGGTCACAGAGGCCACGACGCAGGCGCAGAACTCCGCGGCCTCTGCTGGCGAATCGAAGGCCAGTAGTGACCTGTCTAAGCGCTGGGCGACATTGATGACTGGCGCCGTCGACGACGACGGCTATTCTTCGAAGTGGAATGCTCAGCTTGCGCAGGCGTGGGCTGTGAAGACTGACGGCAAGGTGACGGAAAACAACCTCCCGGACGGCGCTGAGATCGACTACTCGGCGAAGTACTACGCCCAGCAGGCAGGGAGTTCGAATAGCGCGGCGAAGGCATCAGCCGATGCGGCGAAGGCTTCGCAGACTGCGGCGGCTGGTAGTGCGGCGGCGGCCAAGACTTCGCAGGATGCGGCCAAGGCTAGCGAGAACGCGGCCAAGGCTTCACAGACTGCCGCGGCGGGGAGTGCATCTGCGGCAAAGACGTCGGAGACGAATGCCCTCGCGTCTAAGAACGCGGCGGCCACGAGCGCAGGCGCGGCAAAGACATCAGAGACGAACGCTAAGACGTCAGAGAACAACGCCAAGAAGTCCGAGACTGCGGCGGCGGCTTCAAAGGCCGCGGCGGCAGAAAGCGCATCGGCGGCGGCGGCATCAGCAGAAGCGGCGCAGGGCGCTCAGGACACAGTGGCAGCATCGGCCTCTGCGGCGGCGTCCAGTGCGGCGGCGGCGAAGACATCCGAGACGCACGCCAAGACCTCTGAGAATAACGCCAAAGCATCTGAAACGAAGGCCAAAGCGTCGCAGGACGCGGCGGCCGGTAGTGCGACTACCGCAAGCACGAAGGCAACTGAGGCGGCTAGTTCTGCATCTGCGGCGGATGCTTCGAAAACGGCGGCGGCTGGTAGCGCCTCTGCGGCGAAGACTTCGGCAGACGCGGCGAAGGTTTCGCAGAACGCGGCAAAGGCATCCGAAACGGCGGCTGGCAATTCTGCGACTGCGGCGGCAGGATCGAAGACCGCGGCGGCTACATCAGAAAAGAATGCGGCCAATTCTGCGACTGCGGCTAATGCGTCAAAGACTGCGGCGGCTGGAAGTGCGACTACGGCAAGCACGAAGGCAACGGAGGCTTCTGCCTCTGCGCAAAAAGCGAAGGATTGGGCCTCGAAAGAGGACGGCCCTGTCGAGGGGTCCGGCGAAACGGCAAAGTATTCTGCGAAGTATTACGCCGAGCAAGCCAATCAGAGCAACAGCGTGAAGTACGTCGCGCAGACGCTGACGGCAGAACAGCAGACGCAGGCTCGCGCTAATATTAGTGCTGGGTCTGCGGCTGACGTAACTTCGCAGGGCACGCGGCTGACGGCAGTCGAAAAGAAGGCGGCTGACAACGCAACGGCCATCACGAGCCTCAGGGGCGACATCCCGACAAAGACGTCTCAGCTGGCGAACGATTCAGGGTTCCTGACGACACAGCAACAGGCGGACTGGAATGCGACATCGGGGGTGACGGCGATCAAAAACAAGCCGACCATTCCGACAAAGACGTCCCAGCTCACGAATGACTCGGGTTATGTCAAGGCCACGAGCGGCACCACTGACCTAACAGCAGGATCGTCTAACCTTGCAACTGGCGAGCTTTATTTAGTTTACGAATAAGAGAGAAAAGATGAAGAAAGTAGAAAAGTACACCGGGGAAAAAACCTATATGTTCCCCAACGGTGCCTTAGCGACGAAGGACGCAGTGCTTGAGCAGTTTCCCGCCGCTTTGGCGTTCGTTCACTATGTTGAAACGGACGAAAATGGCGAGGTGATGTGGGCATTTCAGAATTTATCTGCAATGCGCACAATGTATAAGATCGACGCGGCGCTTTCGGAATCTGAGGCTCTTGCGAAGATTGAAGAGATCATCAACACCGAACCGAAGGTTGACACAACGCCTTCGGCAGAAGAACGTATCGCGGCGGCACTTGAATATCAGAACCTTGCATCCATGGGAGACGTGGCATGACTTACGAGCTGGTAAAACGCAACTTTGACAGAGGACTTTGGACGGCGCAGATGGTTCGCCTCGCAGTGAGAAAAGGCGTCATCACGAAAGAGCAGTTTAAGGAAATCACCGGGCAGGACTACTGATGACTAAAGCGTGCTATGTTGGCGTGGCCGGTAAGGCTCGCAAGGTCAAAAAAATCTACACCGGGGTAGACAACAAGGCGCGCAAAGTCAAAAAAGCCTATGTTGGTGTGGGGGGTGTAGCGAGACCGTTTTTCTCGGAAGAAGCAAAACTATCGTACTATGGGACAGTGACGCCGTTAAGCAAAGCAAGACCAATGTTAGCGGCTACAACCGTAGGAAATTACGGGTTGTTTGGCGGTGGCGGTGAAGACACTTACTTTTATTCAGCCGTGGTAGATGCCTACAGTACGGCATTAGTCCGTAGCACTCCGACAGCGTTAAGCGAAAGAAGGTACGATCTGGCGGCTACGACTGTAGGAAACTATGCGCTGTTTGGCGGAGGTTGTGCTTCATTAGGTGGTGAAGACGGTCAGACTGGTACGGTAGATGCCTACAGTACGGCATTAGTCCGTACCACTCCAACCAAGTTAGACGAAGACCGGGAATCATTAGCCGCAACGACTGTGGGAAATTATGGGGTGTTTGGTGGCGGCTATGGTTTCGGCTCTGTTGCTTATAGAGTAGACGCCTATAGCGAGTCATTAGTCCATAAAAATGCAACCTGGCTAACCGATGGACGGGAAGCATTAGCCGCGACGACCGTTGGGAATTATGCGCTGTTTGGCGGTGGTGTCCAAAGCGGCAGCGCGTTACCTACAGTAGACGCCTATAGCGCGACATTAGTCCGTAGCACTCCAACAGCTCTGAGCCAAGAAAGGTACAACTTGGCCGCAACGACCGTTGGGAATTATGCGCTGTTTGGCGGTGGTGTCCAAAGCGACAGCGCGTTACCTACAGTAGACGCCTATAGCGCGACATTAGTCCGTAGCACTCCAACAGCTCTGAGCCAAGAAAGGTACAACTTGGCCGCGACGACCGTTGGGAATTATGCGCTGTTTGGTGGTGGTGGTCGTAAAAGTAGCGCGTATAGTTCTGACGTCGATGCCTACACTGTAGATGGGGGGGGGTAGCAAGCCCTCGAATCCTGATCCTGATCCTGATGGGCCTGAGGATTTAAAGCCCAAGCCGGGCGGCTCTTGGCCCGAAAAGACCCCTCCCTAGGGTGCCGTTTACCGCCATTTTTTGTGAGCTAGTTGGGGACATTTTTTCCCTGCCTCCTTTAGCTTTTGCCGAAATATCGCCCCTCAGTGAGGGGCTTTTTTATGGGTGTTGCCATGTACTTGCGATGGCTTTGCTTTTTACCTGCGGCCTTAGCCTTCGACGTTTTCGGGCGTCTTCTAACGCCGCTCGTCGTGCTCTTTGCCGACAAAGACGGCTGGCTGCCTTCGTGGCTTTGGTGGTGGCAGACGCCGGACAACCCGATCGACGGCGACGCCGGGCACCTTGCGCGTTGGGGCATATCAACCGCCCCGCTGGCGACATACGTCCGGCGAGTAGCGTGGCTTTGGCGAAACTGCGGCTACGGCTTCAACATTGACGTGATCGGTTTTCGTCATCAGGCCGGAGACGTGAAGGAAGTCTATGGCGACCCGACGATTGGTGACACGTCAGGTATTTCGGGCGTCTGCCGCTGGAAGGTCTACCGGGCTGGGAGGCCGGTTTGCTGGCAGTTCTACTACGTAAAGCACTACCGAATCTTTGGCGTTTGGAAGTGCGTTCGCATTGGCGCCGGTTGGAAGATTTGGGGGCAACCTGTCCCGGGCTATGTTTACGGACAACACTGGGTTTACTTTCACCCGATTAAAGGCTCGGGCCGAAACAAGTAATCTATGCCGGAGAGGGTGCGCATGACGACTGACTTTTTGCCGGAAGGCACCGAGAAGATAGTAGCCGCGGCAGTGGGCGCCCTCACCGGCGCCCTTTCGTTTTTCTTCGGCCTCGATACAAAGCCGCTCATAATTTGGCTCGCGATCTTTATCGCCGCAGACATCCTGACAGGCATGGCGGCGGCGTTCGTCAATCGTGACTTTGAGAGCAGGATTGTGTCGCGCGGGCTTTTGAAAAAGGGCCTGATGTTTATTGTCGTGGGCTTCGCGCACGGCCTTGACGTGCAGTTTTCCTACACGCTGAACTATCTCGCAGTGTTTCAGGGCATTGTCATAGCGGCTTACGGCTTCACAGAGTTCATGAGCATCATTGAGAACCTTGACCGGATGAACCTCGGCGGGTGCATTCCTGCAATCATTCGCAAAGCCCTCAAACAGATCAATACCCGGCTTGATGAAACAGTAGAGGAGATCGGCGAAAAGCCGAAGGATGGCAAAAATGAAAATCGGATACTTTGACACAAAGGAACTCGCGAGCAAAGACGGCCTGCGCTCTCCGTTCGGAGAACAGCAGGTCAGATCAGAGCTGCTTTTTTTATTGAACCGAATTCGGACGGCATGGGGCCGCCCGATCATTGTCAATAGCGCCTACCGCTCGCCTGAGCACAATCGCGCCGTGGGCGGCGTGGAGAACTCTTATCACGTTCAGGGCCTCGCGGCCGACATCCGGCCGGAGCATCAAGAAGACCTCCCGGATCTTCAGGATCTTTGTTTAGAACTCAACTCCGACGGCGGAGTCGGGCTGTATGACAGCTTTGTCCATGTTGACGCGAGAGGATTCAAAGCGCGCTGGGACAACTGCAAAAAATGACCAAAGAAGAAATCATCAAATACGTTTTTAAATTTTTCAAGGAGTATGTGATGAACAGCGAAGACTTTCAGAACTGGCTTAAGAAAATCGGCGTGAAGGCCGAAGACCTCACGCGTGACGCCTATGAAAAACTCAAGGCCGAAAAAGCCAAAATGGATACCGAGACGCGCCGCAAGTGCCGACTCTTTTGGGCGACTGTGTCGGTCGTGACCTTTTTTATCGGCCTTGGGCTGGGTCATTTGTTCTTCTGATGACAAAATGGCTCTACCTCGCTGCGGGCGTGGTCGTCTTCGGCGCCGGATACGCCTTTGCTGACGCACTGCGCACTGCGGACATCCAGCGCCTAAAAGCCGATTACGCTCAGGCCGCGCAGGAGTATCAAGCGAAGCTAACGAAAAGGGAGGCAGACAATGCGAAGAAGCTCGCCGACGCGGTCGACAAGAAGCAGGCTGAAATCGATGCGCTTGGCTCTCAGCTTGCTGGTATGCGTAACGATGTTGAGCGCCTGCGCCGTGCCGCAAGCTCCGGGCGTGGTGGAGTGCCCCCCGGCGCCGGTAGTGCCTGCCTCTCTTGTGAGCGACAAGTCGCAGACTGTAAACGCTTACTTGCTGAGGGTGCGGAGCTTCTTAGCGAAGGCGGCGGACTGGTCGGCGGCCTCAGCGCAGACCGAAACGCCGTCCGCGAAGCCCTGAAACCGTGAGGCAAAGAAAAACCCCGTGGCGTCTGGAGATCACCACGAGGCTTTTCAGAAAACCACCGCTTTGTTTTCGCGGGGCTTATTTTACCCGATCTTCTGTCTTTCCGCTCGCCTTCTGAACTTCTCTCAGCCGATCCCGAATCCAGTGTGACCCTCCGAGTTCCTTGAGAAGTGCCGCCAGTTCGACCGGGAGGCTGATCGTAACGTTACGGGAGCCGCCTTCATACAGCCTCGGCCTGCCGCCGAGGTTCTTTTTTTCAGAGGCCATTTGCACGCCTCGCGACGGATTCAGCGATCATGGGATGTTCTTTGGCCCACATGGATCGTTCGATCCCGCTCGCCTGTTTGTACCACATTGCGAGCGACTTAATGGCATAAGCCCTTTGAGACAACCAGTGCGCCCGGCCCCAATCTTCCACCGACCTCGGAATGAAGTCGATATCATAGGCGGGTACGCAGATTGTATTGTGCTCAGCCCAAGGCGTGCAGTCCGCCTCTTCATGCCCGAGAGCGTCAACAGGGCCGCCGGCCGCAGCCCAGCCGTTTACGAAAGCGAGCTTGTCGGCGCCACTCAGGGCGTTCACATACAAGACGAATTCCAGATTGTCCGCCATGTCCTGCGCTTCGCGCTGGAAAGCGTCGATTGCCTTGTCTTCTCCGAGCGCCAGCCCGTAGGCCGCGCATACGATTTCTTCAACGTCCTTCGGCATCGGATGGCCTAATTCGTCTAGCCATTCTTCTGCCCACGCGGTTGTGGCGACCCATTTCGCCTTCTCTTTCGAGTAAGTGACCGTGACGGTCAGCGACTTGTAAAAGTCGTATGAGACATCATCGGGCAGTTCGCCGGTGCAAAGGTGTGCCCGCCCGTGCGCGACGAGTTTGCCGCTTTCGACCGACAAGCACTCATCAACGAGGCACCCAATGTAGTGCTCCCCGCGAGCGTATTCGCCGCTGCGGTCGAACTTCGTGAACGTGGAAACGATTAAGTTAACGGTGGTTCTCATTTTGTATCTCCTAAGCACTGCGTGCTGTTGGTTTCTGATAACCCGTATATTAGGCTAGTTAGTAACGTACGTAAATTAGTATTTATACTAATAAGCAACGCTGAATGCGGCTTTTCTTTTGCCTGCTACTTTCGCGCTATCCACGCCTGAAACGCCGCATCCTCTGCTGTAAACGCGCGCGGGTCATTGAAGAAATCGCGATAGATTCCGATGGTATCGTTACGCATCGTTTCGTTGACGCGCATAAGCTCATCCCTGCGCAACTGCATGACGATATCGCACAGGTCATCAATCGCCTGATGCACCACGTCAAAATTGGCTTCTAGTATCTGATGCGTTTTCTGCCAGTGCACATAGGCCGAATCAAGCAGCGCCCCAGCGGCCTGAAACTGCCGCGAGAGGTTAACCGGCTGAGTCGTGGCGCGTGCGCAGATGTAGCCTGTAATCAGAACGCCCATCAGGTCAGACCAACACCCGTCATCCTTTTCCGACTCGCCGGAGCGGCACCGCGCGTATAACGCGTAAAACCCGAGGCAGTATTTATGCTGTTCAGATTCAGTTACCGGGATGACGCGGGCCAGTGCGCCGTAGCCCCTGCGCCCAATCAAGTCATCTCCTGCATAGTGGCACTGCTTTTTTCGGCCGGGCTTACGCTCTGCACGCTTCGCCAGCCGCCTTAGCGCTCTACTCATCAGCCAGCCCCCAAAAGTCGTTTATATCGTCCAAAAGTTGTCGCGATGACACAAACGCCTCTAGCCCAATATCGGCAGAACGATCCGGGTCGCTTTTGACAGCGAGGTCATAAAGCAGATCATTCACCGGGCCGCAGATTTCTTCTGCCTTAAGGAGCACGGCAGGCACAATATTTTTTTGTGTCCTTGTGAACTCGTTCGGGTGGGCATAGATCACGAACGTCAGGGCGGCACGCTGTCCAACATTGAAAACGCAAGTGCCGCCAACGTCGCGATGAGCCGCGCAACTCTCAACGAGAAGCCGGGCGCCGATATAGTCATTCGTGAGCCGGGCATACTCGAAAAACCGCGCACCATCCGCCGCCTTTCTCAAGATCGGCCGAGCCTCAGGCGCAGGAGGCAGAAGCCTGAGTAATGCCTTCCACTCTGTGGCCGTCGCTGTAATCTTCGCGGTTGTGGCCGAAAGAATCGGGAAGAAAGAAGTATCCATATCTGATCCTCCGGCGGGCTTACAAGCCCCAAATGAAAAAGACGATAAAGAAGCCGACGAGCATCCCCGGCGCGAGCAGAAGGGCAACGAGCGCCAGCGCGGCCAGTAAGTCCAAAATGCGATCAAGTATCATGACGGCCCTCACGCTGAAATCTTGAGTCCCGGCGTGCGAAAAATAACCGTCCCGGGGATGGTGTTCTTGCCGAGTTTCCACTCGTTCATAACCGCGATCTTGTCCACGGAGCGCACGACCTCGGCGCCCGCGCCCATCGACCTAGCAAGCCGCCACGCATGCATGTAGGACAGCGTCGGCGGGCATTTAATCGCAGTCACTTTGATGAAGTCCTCGGGGACGGCCTCAATATCCAGCACGGCCACAGACTCACGCCCGGCAAGGGCTTTGACCTCGATATCCACGTCCGTTATACGATTGATTTTGCCGCTCAGCATGAATTGAGCGAGGAAGTCCGAGAGCTTGTCGGCCTTCGTCTCCAGTCGCTTCAAAATCGCTTTCTCGGCCTCAATGTGCTCGGCGACGGCGGCGGCCTCACGGCGCACGGAGCGCACCACGCGGGCAAGCGCCGCGACCTTGTCAGCCTCCTTGCCTTCGGCCTCCCGCAGCTTGACGAGGCCCGTAATTTCCCCGGTTTCCGGGTCGACCTCGACGGCCTCAGCCGCTTGGCGAACGGCTTCGCGCAAGTCAAGCGCCGTTTCCTTTGGCGCGTCAGGGTCTTTTTTCATGTCTACGAACATGGTTATCTCCACTCAAAACGGGCAGTCCTCATCAATGTCAGCGGCGTTCACAGGCGCGGGCTTCTTTGCCGCCGGGGCGCTGGCAGGCTTCGCGGCCGGGCGCTGGGGCTGACCGTCAGAGGTGCCGCGGCTTCCAAATTGCTGACGCTCGACCAGGACTTCTGTCGAGTAGCGTTTGACGCCCTGCGCGTCTGTGTATTCGCGCGTGCGCAACCGCCCTTCAACCATCAATTGAGAACCCTTGTCAAGGTACTCGGCGAAGATTTCAGCGACACGACCGAAGGCAGCGCAGTTGTGCCATTCAGTTTCGGACTGCTTCTGTCCGTTCGCATCAGTCCAGTGGCGAGTGGTCGCGAGGCTCACGCGGCACACAGGCCCGGACTTCGATTCTTTCAGTTCAGGTTTCTTGCCCACGTTGCCGATGAGCATGACCTTGTTCATGTAAATAGCCATTTGTTTTACTCCTCTGATTTAGTTTGAATTTCGGCGGTGGCGGCCTGCTCGATGGCCTGCGGCGCCTGTGATTTCTCGTCTACACTTCCCGCGAGAACCTTCAACTCGTCATGAATGCCAGCACCCTTAAGCGCTTTTCGTGCCGAAGGGGTTAAGTATCCATAAAAGTCCTTGTATGCCGCCGTGCCGCGGTGCGCGGCCTCTGTAGCGACATCAACCAGTGCGGACGCTAAACGCTCATTCGTCAGCGTCTGTTCATCTACCTTGGCGCCGTTGCCGTCATCGTCTTCATCTGCGCTCACGCCGAGGAAGGCGGACATACTGTAGCGCCGGGCGTATGTCTCAGCACTGCCGAACGCCTGCGCCGGATTCTTAGGGCTGATAACAGGGATAAACAGTACGCCGCTCGAAAGCGTCTCACCCGAGGCGTGAGTTACGCACGTCTCAACGCTTACGCCGTCTTTCGACGTCGTCACGCGTTGGAATAGAAAAATGCCGTGGCGATTGAGCGCCGGGCGGATGCCATCAAGTATGCTTTGCAGGTCGGCATACTTCGACCCAAAGGCTGGGTTGACGCAGTTTTTCGCGATCGGCTTGAATTCAGCCTGAGCCGCCGCAAGGGCGGCATAGATGTTCTCAGCCGGGGCCGGGGTTGTGGTTTTGTCTGTTGTCATGTTATCCTCTTTATGTCCTTAAGTGACGCGCTCGGGGTTTAGCAGGCCGCTTCCCCGAGCGTTTTTTATCAGTGCGTGGCTATATAGCCGTCCACAGCGTCGGCAGGCACGCCGACATATTCGAGGGCATACACGCGCTGAATGGCGGCCCATAACGGCGAATTACGCGGGCAATACGCGGCAATGGCGCCGGGGGCGTCGTGGCTTAATTCCTCGTAGGCCATGCCGAGAAGATCGGCGGCCATTTGGTCGAGCGTGACGCTCTCCAACTGGATGCCGTAATCCGCCCAATCACAGATTACATCGAGGGGCTGGGCGAGCTTTGCACACCACTCGGCCCATTGTTCCGGATCGCGGGGGCACGGGTCGAACTCTTCGGGACTCATGCCATCCCATGCGGCCTGAGCCGCTTCATAGGCGGCATTACTCGCCGCGCGGTTATAGGTCGTGAATCTCATTATTCGGCCTCCGGGTATTCGGGCGCGGCGTGCAATTGCGCCAACACAATATCGTCGATACGCTCTGAAAGCGCTTCATTGACCCATGCTGCGAGTGCCGGGAAGTCTTCCCGCGCCTTCGCATCTGTGACGACGGAACGGAGTAGGCGGAAGCAAGCCGCCGTGATCTCAATTTTCTGCTCAACCCCGAGCGCGGGGAGTGTGAACCCACCGAATTGTTCGTAGAACTGCGAGGATTCTTTGGCGGCGGCGTTATTGATAGCGCCGAGGAAATCGCCGAGGGCTTCGGCTTTGGCGGCGGATACGTTGATAAGAGTCTGTGACATTTTTCACTCCTTACGGCCCGTGAGGGCAAGTCTTAAAGTCGGCAGAGGATTAACCTCAACCATTAACAGCAATATTAACCAAAGTGAAGGGAAAAGCAAAGGGGGAGCCGTCAATTATTTCACTAGTGAAAACACTAAGGCTCATGCGGTGGCGCCTTGGATAATTGGCACGAACTGTTGAAAGTATTTCTGTATCTCTCTGTCGTCTAACGACGCAAGCGGATCAGCTTTGTCCCACGGTGTGCCCTTGCGCTGCGACCAAGTTTCCAGCGCCGTGCCCGAGTAGCCCCAAAACCTGTTAATCGTCTTATCCATCAGTTTCAACCAGTCTGCTGGGCATGAGTCGATAAATCTTTCAGCCATGCCAGTGGTGAGGCGATGCCTGTTAATAGCGCTCAGCGCGCGAGGGAAGAGAGGGCCGCCGGGCCATGCTTTTGGGTGCTCGTCTGTTAATCGCTCATCGAACGCGGCCAAGACAATGCCATAGCAACAGTAAAGAAGTTTCTGCGCCTGCGTTTTGCTGATCGGATGACCGGCCTTCTTTGCTTTATAGAGGATGTAGGCCATAACACCGGAGCTACTAAATTCCACGATACCGCCTCAAGGTTGATTGCTATGTACTGTAGCACGTCAACGCTACGCCGCAACAGGCGTTAAGCCGCAAGGACTCGGAAGGGATTTACAAACAGCTTAACACCTGTCAAACTAATGGACGTGATTAACCGACTAAGAGGAAATCAGAAATGACAGAAACAACAGAAATGACGGCGCGCAGAAAGAAGGCTTTCGAAGAGCTGGAAAAGCAATTTAAAACGCTCACAGAGATGGCCGAATATTTCGGCGTCTCATCCCCTGCTATCAGCCGATGGAAGCGGAGCGGCATTCCTAAAGGACGAGTGCCCTATTTCATGCTGAAATACCCGAAGTTTGAAGCATGGAAGGGCTTGCCCCGAGGGGTGTGATTATGTCTTTCCAGCTGACACAGGACTGCATCGACATGGACGTTGAAATGAGCGCAACGGCTCACACTGTTCTGATCGTGCTTTGCCGCCACGCTGACGAGAATGGCAAAAACTGCTTCCCGTCCGCTCCGGTTATTATGAAAAAGACTCATCTGTTTGAGCGAACTGTCAGAAAAGCAATCAAAGAGCTTGAGGCTGACGGCTGGATTTCGATTACTCAGGGCGCCGGTATGCCGCGGCATTTTTCAATTGCGGTAGATCGCATCAGAGCGGCTACCCCGGCTAAAAATGTACCCCCGGCTAAAAATGTACCCCCGGCTAAAAATGTACCCCCGGCTAAAAATGTAGGGGGTACAAAAATGTACGGGGAGGGGGTACAAAAATGTACGGGGAGGGGGTACAAAAATGTACCCCTAAGAGAACATATAAGAGAACATATAAGAGAACAGGGGGACGCTGACGCTCCTCTTGTGCTCGACTCGGTCTCGCACAACGAGGCTACCCCAAACGTCGTTACAGGTAACGACGTTACCCCTAAACCCGAAAAAGGAAAAAAAGGAAGCCGCATCACGTTCACAGAGCTGACCCCTGAACTCAGAGAGCAGGCGATTAAAGTCCGTCCAGACTTATCACCTGATCAAATAGCTTTTGAGTTTGATTGCTTTCTTGACTACTGGAGAGCGAAAGCAGGCGCCGGAGCAGTAAAACGCGATTGGCCTGCGACATGGCGAAACTGGATCAGAAGGAGCAACCAATTTGGAGCGAGCGGAGGACGCCGACCGGTCACGCAGACTCAGGCCGTTGATGAGTTTAAGAAGTCGGCTACCTTAAGCCGTAAGCCGGAACAACAAGAGGAGGCAGAAGCAGCTGAGCTGCTTTTTGGATGATCATGCTGACGCCCGAAGAAATCGACGTCTTTTTTAATTCTCCAAGCTCGTACAGACCGAAAGAACAACAGGAGATAATTTTCGTACTCGCACCTGCCTATTGCCTAATTCCCGACGGGTTTGAGTGCGGTGACGGTAAGGCCCCTTTTTTTGGCGCCATTAACTACTACATCCGGGAGAGCGACAACATTGCAGACATCCCGCCCGAGGTGTGGGCTGACCGGACTTGTGAAATAGAGTACCTTAGAGGATCAGAAAGAAGAGCGCGCCAGTTGGCGATGATGATCCGAGACAAGGCGCGAGACAAGTCGTTTTATTGGACGCCTGACGGCATTCTTGTTTACCTTAAAAACAAACACTGGCATAAATTCGGAGAACTACCCTATGCAAGACAAGACGATAAGTGAAATGACGATGCAACCGCGCGACTACTCGCCCGCCTTCGCGGCGTGGCAACAGTCCGCACGCAACGTGATCTATCGACCTGACCACTTTGAAGACCCGTTGTTTGGCATCATCGAAGGGCGCCTAGCAGGCACGCCGTGCGCATTCGACCAGCGGCTAGCCTTCAGAGAAGGCGAAGTGACGATGTGGGCCGGGCAGAACGGAAACGGTAAAAGCCTTCTCACTGGTCAGGTCGCCTTACAGCTTTTGGCGGCCGGTCAAAAGGTCGGGATTCAGTCGTTTGAGATGACGCCCGCTAGGACGCTTTATCGAATGCTGCGGCAGGGTTGGGGGCGCCTCCCTACGAAATATGACGCGCAGGCGAACGAGAAGAAAATACAAGCCTTTTTGGCCTACTGCCGGGACGCGGGTCTGCTCCTTTCAAACGAGAAGCAGGCCATTACGATTGAAGGCGTCTTAGGCGTGTCGGTGGTGATGGCCAAGGAGTTTGGGTGCAAACACATCTTCATTGACAATCTGATGAAGGTAGTCCATGCCGAAGACGACTACACCGGCCAAAAAGAATTTGTTCAGGGGTGCTGTCAGATTGCTCGTGAGCTTTCCGTCCATATCCACATCGTCCACCACGTCAGAAAGGCCGGAAGCGAAAGGGACGAGATTGATAAATTCGCGGTGCGCGGATCGTCAGCGATCGTTGACCAAATTGATAACCTCGTTTTGATCCGCAGGAACCTCGATAAGGAGCGACTAGCAGAAGAGCGCGAACTCACGCCGACTGAGGATCAGGACTCCGCCGACGCACTCCTGCGTATTTCTAAACAAAGAAATGGCGATTTTATGGGGCTTGTGCCCCTGTGGTTTGACAAGCGAGGAGCCGTGTTCTGCACCAGTGCGGAAAGGGCACTGCCGCGCCTTTTGCCTGAATACGCACTGCCCGCCGATTGTTTAGACGGGCGCGAACTCTAGCGCCTTTTGCCTGAATACCCACTGCCTGCTGATTGTTTAGACGGGCGCGAACTCTAGGAGAATGACAAATGACTGACAGGAAAAGAATGGCGCCGCGCGTGCTTGAATACAAACTGACGGCGGCATTAAGAACGTTGCAAGAAGTCGCGCAGGCCCTGGAATCGGTGCTAGATAGCCGAGGCGGTGATGGATGGCATAGCTACGACAAAACCGACGCGGCCACGCACCCACCAAAGGACGGCGGGTACCTTGTGACGCTTAAGGGGCCAACCGGGAATTTAAGCGTGGAGGTAAGGCCGTTCGAGTCGGGCAAAGGGTTCGCAGGCGACTGGAGCCGTTACAGCGTTCAGGCGTGGCGGAGCATCCCGAAGCCTTTCGGCGCCGAGGAGACTGAATCATGAATGACCATATGCAGGCACTTCTCTATTTATTCGTCTTTTTGATGTAAGAGAAAACGAATGAGCACTGAAACTTTTCTTACTCCTGACGCGGGGCTGATTTCGTGCGACGTCTTTGTAAGAGAAAAAGTACGCGGCCCGGAGGACGTGGTGTGCGGCTTTTGGGCCGTCGTTATCAGCACTCCGGCGTACGCGCAGGGGGCGCCTCACGTTTTTGTGGGACTCGATGGGGGCGAGCGCAGACTGTGGCCGGTTCCGGCGGACTGGCTCCTGACAGTAGAGGGCTGCGAAAAGATCGCTATGGAATTTGTCGAGAAACTCAAAAAGGAGGGGGCGGCATAGCCGTTACCTTGTGATTAGATAATGACAACATACAAAATCGAAATAGATGGCCAACGCGCCGTAGACCTTGTGACAGCGCTAAGACGCGCCGGGCTGGATGATTTGACCGATGACATCGACCGGCAGATTCACGACCAACGCGCTCAGGCCGTGCGCACCTTATGGATGCAGGGGGCGCCGAGAGCCTGCAAAAACGCAGAAGGGCAAAGGATCGACGAATTTTTTAAGTCGGTTTTCGGGGGTCGATCATGAACGCCAGTCCGCGGTTTGATGAGCCGTATGACGTGCCGTCAGGCTACTTTGATGAAGAACTCTTATTACTCGAAGCGGTACGCCGGGCGGCTGACGATACGCGCGAAACGGCGCTTATTATGGACGCCTACGACGCCCGCCGAATGCTGACGCAGATCGTCGCTGGTGAAGGCACCCGGGAAACGTTTCTAGCGCTGATTCGGCTTTGCACGTGCTCCGAGATCAAACAGGCCAACGACGATACGATAACGGGCGGGATGGCACGCGTAGCCGACCGCGTGAAGTCCGCTTTACGCGCAAATGAACGTAGCATTACCCACGAAGGCGGTCGAGACCGCCAAAGGAGCTAAGGTGAGATACAGCATTGAAGCGGTGTTTGAGGTCACGGACGAGGCCGGGCGCAAGTACGTCATCAAATTCTTTCCGTCGAAAGACTGGCACCTATACCGCGCCGGGATGACGGGTAAGACCGGAGAGCTTGAGGACGCCGGGCGCTGGTGCGATGAGGCGGACATTACGCCGGAAGCGGCTCGGGCCATCGTTGACGAGTTCAGAGAATCGCGCACACTGGGCGCGGCGTAACGGATACCATTTCCGCGGCGTCACGAAAATGGTTTTGACGAGGAGAAGGCATGACGATGATCAGGGTCGCAAATCAAAATTTCACGGTGTGGCAGGAGATCACCAAGGGCCGCAATGAGCGCTTGCAAAACCTGCCGGAATACGGCGAGCGCGTTTTACTTGAATTCCGGACGACGCCCGCTCAGCCTGTGCCGTTTCGCGCCTTCGGAAAGCTGGTCCGGATGAACATCGACGACGGCCCGGCGTTCCTGCTGGAGCTATACGGCCGCTTTGTGAGTGCTCGGAAGGTCGCGCGATATGCTCAGCGTCCGGAGGACGTCAATGCGGCTTACTGAAATTCTGAGGTTTACCGTTGCCGGGAAGCCGGTCGGGAAGGCCCGCCCGCGCTTTACCCGCAAAGGGTTCGCCTACACGCCGGAAAAGACCGTGCGATACGAGGCGGCAGTCCGCGCCGCGTGCATGGAGGCCATGAAGGCGCAGGGCGTTCATAAGCGCGTTGGGGTGCCGCTTGCGATTCAGTGCGCATTCTTTTTTGAGCCGCCCAAGTCGTGGAGCAAAAAGCGCCGGACCGAGGCCGCTGACTTGGCGCCGTACGACCAAAAGCCCGACGGCGACAACCTTCTGAAGATCGTCAAAGACGCGCTAAACGGCGTCGCATACGACGATGACAAGCGTATATGCTCAGAAACCGCGACAAAGCAATATTCTGTCGCTTCATTGGCAGACATAACGCTTTACGAGGTCACACGCTAATGCCGCGCTATATCGTCCTGCAAATCCCGGCCGACTTCGCCGCCTTAGATCAACGTCTTGAGATTTGGGGCCGCGTCGTCAAAGACCGCCCGCATTACGCTGAAACGATGCTATACCGGCATATAAAACTGTTCGGGAAGGGCGATCAGCGGCGATGGCCGGACGATGAGGAGGCCGAGGCCCGGGCGCTTTCGCAGTGGGACTACGCAGAAGGCTGGTTGATTGATGCCGCGTGGAAGAGCTTGAAGGACGCACGCTCGAAAGATTTGCTACTAGCTTGGTACGTTTACAGCGTGCGAGACAGGGCGCTTTTAGGGCGCCTTCTCAGCGTCAACCTGCGCACGATTCAGGAGCGTTTAAGGCAGGCGCTGGAACAAATTCAGGCGGCCATATGTCGAGCCGAGGGCCGTAATCCGTACGACTTGAATTAGCCTTTTGAGGGCTGAGGCCTGTATAATTCGTCATGGAAAATTGGAAGCTGTGTATCAGCGGGTGGAATGCAGGCTGTGGCCTGCGTTCTTGCGCCCGAAAGAACCACAGAGTCTTGCTTTCCGGTGGTTTTCTGAAATTCTGAAACTCCGTAGGATTCGGAATTGTTCTCCGTTTGGGCCCTAGGGAGGTAACCCCTGGGGCTTTTTTTATGGCCGACAAGCTGAAAGTATCCTACCGCCGCATCGAGGACTTAATCCCTTATGCACGTAATGCCCGCACGCATTCTGACGATCAGGTAGCCCGAATTGCCGGGTCCATCAAGGAGTTCGGCTGGACCAATCCGATCCTCGTCGACGGAGAAAACGGAATTATCGCGGGCCATGGCCGTCTAGCCGCCGCCCGAAAGCTCGGCATGAGTGAAGTCCCGGTTATCGAACTGGACGGGCTGAGCGACGTGCAGAAACGCGCCTACATTCTCGCGGATAACCGCCTCGCGCTGGATGCCGGGTGGGATAGCGAAATGTTGTCCCTCGAATTGGGCGACTTGAAGGACGCAGGCGGCGATCTCGGGCTGACGGGGTTTACTGATGAGGAGCTTGATGAATTACTCGCAAACCCGACGGAATCCGTCGACGGTGACGAGGATGAAGCACCAGAGCCGCAGGAAGCCCCAGTGTCTAAACGCGGTGATGTGTGGATCCTTGGCGCCCATCGGGTGCGTGATTATTAAACGTTGGCAAGAAATGACAGGGGAAGAAGCGACCCTCGAAGAAACGGGGGCGACTTTCAACTCTCTGCAGCACTGAATTTTGTCGAAGAGGTGACCCAGCGGCCGCGGAGTTGTTAACCCTGTGAGGCGTATCAATAACTCGGCGAAACGCGGCACTGCCCCGCACTCTTCGGCAAATATTTTTGAGGTGTAATACTATGGCGGGCAAGAAAATGTACATTGATCTCGCCAAGGTCGAGCAATATGCGCAAGTCTGCGACAACGAGGAAGAGATTGCGCGGGCCCTCGGAATATCCTACCGCACTCTTGTGCGCCGGAAGGCCGAATTTGTCGAATTTGGCGAGGCGATTAAAAGAGGTAAGGCAAAGGCCAATGTGTTCGTGGGCGGGAAGCTCATGGAGCAGATCAAGGCTGGAAACATTGCCGCGACGATTTTCTATCTTAAGTCGCGGTGCGGCTGGAAGGAAACTCAGCGCCTCGAAGGCGATTTGACCACAACAGCGAAACCGCCCGAGGGCTTGCAGGATATTTATAACGCGCTGGCCCGTGGCACTAAGCAATGACAACCAACAGCGCCGACCCATTCGCCGAACTGTACAGGCCGCACAGATACAAAGTGTTTTACGGAGGCCGAGGCAGTGGCAAGAGCTGGGCAGTCGCACGCGCTCTTATCGCCATGGCCGATTTCGGGCGGGTGCGGATATTGTGTTGCCGCGAGGTGCAGAACTCAATCCGCGACTCGTCGTATCAGACGCTGAAAGACACGGCCGAGCGCATGGGCCTATTTGACCGATTCGACTTCAAAGAGTCGGAGATTGAGCACAGGCGCACCGGAAGCCGCTTTATCTTCTCCGGCCTGTTGCGTAATGAGAACTCGATTAGGTCGAAGGAAGGCATTGATATTTGTTGGATCGAAGAGGCGTCATCCGTTTCGCGCAAGTCGTGGGACGTGCTGATTCCGACCATTCGCAAGCCCGGGTCTGAGTTGTGGCTAACGTTCAACCCGCTTACCGTCGACGACCCAACGAACGATTTTCTAGAGGCACCCCCGCCGGGCGCCTTCGTTCGTAAGGTCAATTACACGGATAACCCGTATTTCCCCGAAGTCTTGCGCGAGCAGATGGAATGGGACAAGGCGAACGATTACGAGAAGTACCAGCATATTTGGGAGGGCTTCCCGCTCACCATCAGCGGGGCGCAGATTTTCCGAGGCAAGTACGTCGTTGAGGCGATTCCGGATGATCTTTGGAAACAGGCCGATCGGCTTTTCTTCGGTGCCGACTTCGGTTTTGCGCGTGACCCGTCGACCCTCGTTCGGTGCTTCATTTTGGATAATCGCCTCTATATCGACTATGAGGCGTATGGCGTCGGAGTTGAAATCGACGAGTTGCCTCAGCTGTATCGTTCGGTGCCGGAGTCTACGAAATGGCCAATTAAGGCGGACTGCGCCCGGCCTGAGACCATCAGCTATCTGAAGCGCCACGGGTTCAACATCGAGGGCGCTGAGAAATGGCCTGATAGCATCGAGGAGGGCATTAACTTTATTCGAAGCTTCGATAAGGTCGTTATTGACCCGCGGTGTGTGCATACTGCGGACGAGTTCCGTCTGTACTCGTACAAAACGGACAGACTGACTGGCGAGGTCCTGCCGGTCGTTTTAGACAAAAACAACCACTGCATAGCGGAAGGGGCTTTAATTAGGACTATCAACGGCGATATTCCTATTGAAAGAATCAAGGTCGGCGACTTGGTTTTGACGAGGCAGGGATTTAAGCGGGTTTTGGCCAGTGCGGTTACTGGCGAGAATCGAGAAGTCCTAGAGATTTCAACAGGTTCAGAGGTGTTAAAATGTACCGCAGAGCATCGGATTTTTACGAAAAATCGAGGCTTTGTCGAGGCACAAAATTTAACCACTGAGGACGTGTTGTTATGTCTAAAGCAGAAACCATTATTTACGACGGGAAGCGCTGGAACAGATATCCGGAATCAAAAAGGCGAAGCGACAGAGTTTATTTCAAGCGGTCTGTTACAGGCGGGTCAATATGGTTGCACAGATATATTTGGGAGAAAGCGAACGGAGCAATCCCGAAAGGCGCGCACATCCATCACAAGGATGGGAACACGCTTAATAACGATCTGTCAAACCTTGAGTGCCTTACGCCGAAAGCTCACGCAAAAAATCATCCTTTGGTCGGGGAATCGCGTGAAAGACAGCTTAAGCACCTCGACGACATCAGAGAGAAAACGAAAGCATGGCACGCTTCTAAGGAAGGACGCGAATGGCACAAGGCGCACGCTAAAGAGCACCACTGGGGGGTTTTTGACTTACCGGAGAAAAAGTGCGCTCAATGTGGAAAAACATTTAAGCCTAAGACATATCGCGAAAGGTTCTGCTCAAACGCCTGCAAATCAGCGTGGAGGAGAGATCAAGGCCTCGATGATGTCGAAAGGACTTGCATACAATGCGGAAAGGTTTTTACCAGCAACAAGTACAGAAAACAGCGTTTTTGTTGTAAAAGCTGTGCTAGGCGTTACGAAGCTCTGCAAAAAAGAAAAACGGGTGTATGACCTAACAATTGAAGGGCAGCCGGAGTTTTTCGCAAACGGTATTTTGGTTCACAACTGTATTGACGGAATTAGGTATAGCCTATCCGACTACATAAAGGCACGAGGCTATGGCTTCAAAATCTCGGAAGACGAAACGCCCGACCTCTGGCTTTGAGGTCGCTGGAAACTACGACGGCACCGCGACGGTTGTCGACGCCATCCCGCAGGAAAAGGACATCCGCGAACTGCTCAAACCAGCGAGGTCACTCGCAGGGTCGAAAGCGCACTATAAAAAACTTGACGGCGCCATGGACGCGGCTTTTGCGGGCGGCATTGTGCCTAAGTTCGAATGGTCTGCGATCTCAAGCCTTGTCAGCTTTGTTGGCTACGGCGTTCTGCAACAGCTTTCGCAGGACGCGCTCATTCGCTTGTGCATTCAAACACGCACTGATGAAATGTTGCGGGCGTGGATTGAAATCAAGTGTGACGACGACAAGCGCAAGAAGGCACTGGAAGAAGAGATCGTCCGCATTGGTCTGCGCGATACGCTCTATAAAGCGCTCACCACCATGGGCATGATGGGCGGCGCCTTCCTGTTTATCGACACAGGGCACGCCAAGCCGGATGAGGTGCTTAACAAGACAGCGCGCTCGACAGAGCTCAAAGACCGCGTATCGTTCCGCGTGATTGATCCGATCTTTACGACGCCGCAGAGCTTTAACGCGTCCGACCCGCTCAAAGAAGACTTTTACAAGCCCGCCGTGTTCTTCATCATGGGAACTGCGGTGCATACGTCGCGCCTGATCCGCCTCGTCGAAAACGAGGTGCCGGACTTACTCAAGCCGTCGTATAACTTCTTCGGAATCGCTCAGGCTCAGTTACTTTCGGACTACGTGACGCACTTTCGCAAGAACCGCGAGGAAGTGAACACGCTTCTAACAAAGTTCTCGACGAGCTTCATTAAGACAGATTTGGGCGCTCAGCTCTTTGCTCGCAAGTCCTGGCAACCTGTTAGCGACCGCGTGAAGTTCTTCGCGAAGTTCCGCGACAATAGCGGCGTGGGCCTGCTCGACAAGGACAAAGAGGACTTTGTACAGGTCAACACGCCGATTACCGGCCTGACCGACATCGTGCGCCAGTCGCTTGAGTTCGTTGTCTCTGTCAACCAAAGCGGTGTAGTTAAGACGCTGGGGCTGTCGCCGTCGGGCTTTAACGCCACAGGCGAGAGCGATATTAAGTTGCAGGCCGACTTAATCTCTACGCGGCAGGAAAAGATTCTGCGGCGCCCGCTCGAAGAGATTCTGCGCATTTTGCAGATCAATCTTTTCGGCGACATTGATCCTAGTCTGAGCTTCGAATTCTGCTCACTGGACGAAGACGACGAGCGCACGACGGCAGAGGTCAAGAAGATGATGGCCGACACGGCCGCCGTCTACCTTGACCGTGGAGTCCTCTCGGAGGACGAGGTCCGCGCGGCGTTGAGTAATGCCAAGGACCATCCGTATGGCGACCTTGAGGGTGAAGCCCCGGGGGCGCCTGAGGACCCGTTTGGCCAGATGAGCAGCACGAGCACGGAGGAGCGCGATGACATCGACAAGGCGGGCGCAGTCTACTGACGTACGCATACGAGCCGTGCGGCCTAATGCAGGGCTACGGAAGGCGTACGCCGGGAAACTGCGCTCGCTTGTGCGTCAGATGGCGCAAGACGTCGCCAAAGAGCTCGAGGGGCTATATCGCAAGGTCGAGCCGCAGATTGCGAAAGACGCTAAGGGCGAGTCCCCCGCCGAGCGCTTGCAAAAGATCATTGATCGAATGCGCAAGAAGTGGGAGGAAAGCACGCGAGACTTTGCCGAAGACACGGCGGACTGGTTCGTGCGGAAGACGCGCGACCACGTCGACCGGGCGCAGAACTCAGCGCTACGGGCTTCGGGGTTTGAGGCGTTCGACCTGCGTTTTGACAAGGGGCAGATTTCGCAAGACGCTTTTGACGCGCTCGTGAACGCCAATACGTCGCTCATTAAGTCAATCAGCTCCCGATATCTTCAGGAGGTCGAAGGGCTTGTAATGCGGGCCGTGACCGACGGGCGCGACGTGGCGGGGCTTAAGTCCGAGCTATCTAAGCGCTACGGCATCACACAGCGCCGGGCGGACTTCATTGCTCGCGATCAGTGCAACAAGGCGACTGAGGCCCTGTGCCGCGCGAACGATTTAGAGGTTGGTGTTGAGCAGGGCGAATGGATTCACGTTCCCGGCAAGCACACGAGCCGCGAAACTCACAAAGAGATGGACGGCAAGAAGTTCGACCTAAAAAAAGGACTTTACGACCGCGATGTTGGGCGCTACGTCCTTCCGGGGGAGCTTTGTGCGTGCCAATGTGGATATCGTCCAGTATTGAGTAGAAAGCTATGGAAAAAGAACTCTTAGCGCTTGACGAGAAAGTTGTTATGGAGTCTGCGCGGACGCGCGACAAAAACGGCTTTTTGCAGGTCAAGACATCGAATTTAACACGCGACCACGTGGCGCCCTACTACGGGCGCGAGATTCCCGGCTGGGAAGAACGGCAGTTAGACCCTGACCGGATTTATTACGGCTGGCGTAACCCTGACGAGCTTAAGGCGGCACTATCGACATTCAACGGCGTGCCGCTTTTGATCGAGCACAAGTTCGATAGCGCGGAGCACCCTAACAAGGAATTACGCGTCGGCACCGTTGGCACCAGCGCGAAGTGGGAGCCGCCATACATTACCAACGCGCTCAGCGTATGGGATGAAAAAGCAATTTCCGCGATTGAGGACGGCACACTGCGCGACCTCAGTTGCGGATACCGATATAAGCCCGATTTCACGCCCGGGGAGACTCCGGACGGGCTTGCCTATGACTTCGTGATGCGCGAGCTCGCTTGCAATCACGTGGCACTTGTTCACGAGGGTAGAGCTCCCTACTGCTATGTCTCTGACGAAAAACCTAGAGGGATCACCATGAGTGAAGAAACAAAGGTTGACGGGGCGTGCGATGACTTCACGGAGTTTGCACGCAAGACTATCGACGAGTCAGGCGTTGACCTGACGCCCGAGCAGAAGGACGCGCTTGTGCGAGCTTTTGCCGAATCTCACGCGAAGTTCGAGGAAAGCGAGGCCGAGGAAGCCAAGCAGGAAACCGAAGGCACGCGAGACGAAGAGCCTGCCAAGCCCGAAGGCGCCGAAGACGCCGACGAACCGAAGGACGAGGCCAAGGCCGAAGACGAAGACGCGGGCGAAGAGAAGTCCGAAGGTGGCGCCATGGACGCGGCCATGATTGCCAAGACGGTGCGCGGGCAGTTGTCTGCTCAGTACCGAGCGGCGACCGATGTTAAGTCCGTGCTGGGCAACGTCGACCCGATGGCTTACGACAGCGCCGACGCGATCTATCTTGATGCCGTCAAGGCGATGGGCGTCAAGAACGTCCCGGCCAGCGCGGCCAAGCACGTTTTCGCCGCTTTGCAGTCGGTCAAGACCGCCGCCCCGAGCGGTGCGATGGATTCGGCGCCCAAGAGCGACGAAGATTTTTTGAAGCAGTTCATTCGATAAGGAGATGGGCAAATGGCTCTCCAGTCCAAAGTAAATGTGGGGCTTGCCCCCGCGATTGCGGGTATGCCCGCGAGCGTTGTCGAGACGCACTACACGGCGCAGACCTATCAGGCCGCCTCTGATTTGACGGTTGGTAATTTCTGCTTCGCCGACGGTACCGCCGCCGGAACGAAGGTCAACAAGGCCGGTACCGGCATCCTGCGCGGCATCGTCGTTTATACCCGCCAGTACATCACGGGCGAAGTGACTGCCGATAATGCGATGGTCATTCCTAAAGGCGCCTTCGCGCAGATCGCTACGAATGGCAAGTTTTGGGTTGTTGCGCAGAACGCTGGCGCCAAGGTGGGGGATTACGTTCTCGCCTCTCAGACTGACGGTTCTGTCACGACGCAGACGGGTAACGCCAAGAAGGAAGGCTACACAATGACGAATTTCGTCGTTGAGAATGTGCTGGGCACGGAAGCGAAGTCCCTTATTCTGATCAGCAACCAGCAGCCCAATGTCGTGCCTCCGATGGCTACGGCTTAATCTTTTTTGAAAGGTGGATTAGAAATGGCACGAAGTGAAACCATGGAGCGCCTTGGCTTTGACCTGTGCAAAGGCAACGGGCGTTTTCTTCCGACTCAGAACGGCACTGCCGATATCGCGATGGATGCTGCTTTGCAGACCGTCGCCAACGTGCAGACCCCTGCTCTGTTTGCAACCTACTATAGCCCTGAGATTGTCGAAATCCTTCAGGCTCCCCGCAACTCGACGGAGATTTTCTCTGAAGAAAAGCGCGGCGACTGGAAGGACGTTCAGACCATGTTCCCGGCTGTGGAATACGTTGGTCAGACGACGGCATACAGCGACTACGGTCGCGGCCTGCTGTCTGAAGCCAACATCGAGCAGGTGACCCGCGAAACTTACAAGTTTCAGACCTTCATTCAGATCGGCGACTTGGAAGAAGATATCGCGACGGCTCAGAAGATCAATCTGCTGTCTGAAAAACAGCGCGCCGCGGCAACCGCGATCGAAATCGACGCCAACAATTACAACCTGTTTGGCGTGGCCGGTATGTCTATCTATGGCCTTCTGAACGACCCGGCACTGCCTGCCGCCCTGTCTCCCGCTACCGTCGACACAAAGACGGCATGGGCCGACAAGGACGCGAACGCGATTTATAACGACATCCTTTCGATGTTCAATCAGATCGCCGCCGCGTCCAATGGCTACGTGAGCTTTAACAGTAAACTCAAGCTGGTTGTGCCGCCGTCCATTATGGGTCAGTTGGCCAAGACGACGACGCTCGGTGTGGCGCCGGTTTTGCAGACCCTTAAGGGCTTCTTCCCGGGCCTTGAGATTATTTCTCTCCCGCAGTTGCAGGATGACTCGGGCGTCTGCAAAGCGATGCTGATTGCGACGGATATCGCCGGTAAGCCGACTGCCAAATTCGGCTTCCTTGAAAAGCTCAAGACCTATCCGGTTCTCGTTGAACACTCTTCCATGTCGCAGAAGTGGGCATCGTCTACTACCGGCTGTCTGCTGTTCCGTCCGTTCGCTGTTGCGACGATGACGGGTATTCAGAAGTCGTAAGGACCGGATCAATTTGGCAACATTGTCAAATTGATCGAATGCCCCCGGGGAGGGCTGGCGCTCTCCCCGTTCAATGTTTAAGGAAACACAAAAAATGGCTAATCAGGAAACTAAAGTGAAGCGCGCTCCGGGCGCTCCGAAAGTCAAGGTAATCAGCGAAGACGGCGCCACGGTGAGCGTCGGCAACACCGCGAAGACGTCCGATACAGTCACGATCCTTTTCCGCTCCCGCATCTCTCAGAAATTCACGCTGAGTAACGGCAAGAGCGTCACCATCAACGGCAACGGCGTATATCTCGCGAACGCCTCGGGCGGCGCACTGCCCGCCGGTGGTTACGGCGTGACGGTTGTCGACCGAGCACTGTGGGAGCAGGTGAAGGCTGAACTCGGTCAAGCCTATGGCCCGTGGTTCGCATCCGGGCGCATCAAGGAAAAGAAGAGCGAGGCGCAGGGCTTAAATTTCGCGATTGACCACGCCGATGAGAAAACGGGTGATGACCCGATGCCTCAAAAGAATTTAACCAAGGAATAACGCAATGACTGCCGTCGTGTTCGATCCCGAGACCTTCCGCAAGGTATACCCCGCATTTAGCGACATCACGCGCTTTACTGATGAAATGTTAGAAGCGTGCTTTGATCAGGCGGTGGAACTGATCGGCAACGACGATGACAGCGCGATTCCTTACGATCCCGATGCACAGCCGCCCATTAAGACGCGGGCGGTTGTTCTCACCCTCTTGACCTGCCACATTGCCACGCAGTCATACCTTTGGGGTGATCAGCAAGCGGGGCCGTTGCAGAACGCGGGCGAAGGCTCCGTTAGCGCCGGTTTTGGCGGCATGGTTGATGCCTCCAATCCGGCGTGGTGGAACTCGACGAAGTGCGGCGCGCAAGCGTGGGTGATTCTTAAACGCTACGCACAAGGGCCGCTGTATTTTGGCATCCATCACATCTATATGGGTGGTTAAATGCGCGTCAAGGTCGTCTACTCAAAAGGCGGATTAAAAGAGCTGGCGAAGGCCGCTCATCAAGCCAAGCTAGAGGCCGTTGCGGGGGTGCTGCGGGGCGCCACAAATTCCGACACGGGCGCGAGCGTGGCCGCCTACGGGCTGGCGCTTGAATACGGCACATCAAAGATGCCTGCGCGTCCCTTCCTTCGGCAAACGGTCGAGGGCCACAAAAATGAATGGCGCGAACAGCTCGCCATGGGTGTGAAGAGCCAGGGCCTAAAAAGAGCCGAAGAAGTGTTAGGCGTCGTCGGTCGCGTGATGCGTGCGGACATCGTCGCGACGATCAAGCGCGGCGACTTTGTGCCGCTTTCGCCCGAGACGATTGAAGCCAAGGAGCGCAAGCGCAGGGAGAACCCGGCGGCGCCCTTGATTGACACGACATCCCTCATCAGGTCGATTAGTAGCGAGGTTCGGAAGGTATGAATTTACACGCTGTGGTGCGGGGCGCGATAACCGCCGTTGCCCGCGATCTTCCCGCCGAGCTTTACACGATGACGGGTGAGCAGGAGCGCGGTGAGCGCGGCGACTTGCTACCCGTGTTCGCTGAGCCGGTGCAGGTGCTTGGCCAATGGCAGAGCATCAAGCCCGACGAGATCATAAAGACCGAGCGCATCAACGAGGCGACAACCGTCCGCAGGGTATACCTCCGCGCGACGGATGACGCTTCTTCGCGCCCGTGGGCGTCGTGGCGCCCGCTTGGCAGGTCGGGGGATTTACTCAAGGACGATCGCGGAGCCTTTTGGCTTGTCGATGCCGTGATTGAAGATTTCACGCATGAAGGCTGGGTATGCGTGCAGGCCGTTTTGCAGACGGTGCCGCCGCGCTTCAAAGTAAAGGAGCCAACCGATGGCGGCAGTTAAAGACATATCGCAGGCCGACATACTGAACGCGTGCATTAAGTTCTGCTACAACTTCGCGGCGCCGGAACTGCCCGACGAGATGCACGTTCTCGACGGGTTCGGCAACAATAGAACGCTCCCGAAGGACGGTAATGACTTCTGCATTGTCACCCCGATTCGCCAGTCCCGAAGCGGCTCAAATATTGAGAGCTGGAAGCCTGACGGCGAGGAGGTCATGGAGCTTGCCGAGTACGTCAATCTAGACATTCAGATAGACGTCTACTCAACGAACATATTCGACGCATTGGAGCGTGCGCAGACCTACGAAACTGTCGCGCGTTCTGATTTCGGCGTGCAACACTTCTTAGCGTTCGGCATTGACTGTTTATTTGCCGATAGCGTTCAGAACCTGACCGCCGTAATGGATTCCAAACAGTACGTGAGCCGGTGGACTCTCGTTCTGCACTTGGGCTATTGGAAGCGCGTGAAACTCGCGCAGGATTTTTTCAAAACCGCAATTGTCGATGTGATAAACGTCGACACGAAATTCAAACCATGAGGTAAAAAATGTCAATTCCAGCTGGTTATCTTGTCGCGATCACGCCGCGCACCATCAGCGCGGGCGCTTCCGATCTTGAAACGAACGGCATGGTGCTCACAAAGAGCGCACTGCTCCCGACCGGTGCCCCGGCCGTTGCCTTCGCCTCGGCCTTAGCCGTGTCCGATTTCTTCGGCCCGGACTCCGACGAAGCTCGTTTTTCTCAGCAGTATTTCACTGGCCTGACGAATCAGCAGAAGGCACCGACTGCGCTCGTTATCGGTCGCCGCATCAGTGAAGATTGCGCCGCGTGGATTCGTGGTGCCCGTGTTTCCGCCGACTTAGCCGCATTCAAGGCCATTAAAGACGGCGCCATGAAGCTCACGATTGACGGCGCAGAAAAGACCGCTGCAACGGTCGACCTCTCGGAGGCCACGTCTCTCTCGGATGTTGCTTCGAAGATTGCGACGGCCCTGACCGGTTGCACCGGCTCTTACGATTCGAACACGCAGACATTTACCTTCACTTCTTCGACGAAGGGCGCCACCTCAACTGTTGGCTATGCCTCGGCTGGTGCCGGTGGTACCGACCTGTCGGCGAAACTCAACCTGACGCAGGCGGCGGGTGCCGTCCTCTCGCAGGGCGCAACGGCTCAGACCGAAGCGGCTACGCTCGACGCGGTACGCTCCGTTACGTCCAACTGGGCGCAGTTCACGACCCTGTGGGAAGTCACTGAAAAGGCCGAGGCCGAAGCCTATGCCGCGTGGGCCGATATCGAAGACGATTTTGTGTATGTCTTTTGGTCAAGCGACACGAAGATGACGAGCACCCTCGCGCAGGAATCGACGATCGGTTACGCGATGAAGGGGCGCTATAACTGCACATTCCCGATCTACGCTCAGGACTACGTGACGGCGGCTTTTGCCGTGGCCTACCCGGCTACGATCAAGTGGGATGCCACGCAGGGCATGAAGGTCATTTTTGGCAAGACCGCAAGCGGCCTGACGCCGACGGTGACGACCGAGCAGGAAGCTCAGGCGCTTGACGCTCTCGCCGTCTCTTACATCGGCCAGTTTGCCACGCGCAATGATCAGTTCCAGTTCACGAACCGCGGCGCCCTTTGTAACCCGGCTATGTACGGGTTTTACGATACGTTGATCGGCTCGATTTGGCTTCGCTCCAAGTTGCAGACCTCGATCATGAAGGGCTTCGCTACGGTCAACCGTGCGCCCTACAATGCGACGGGCTACACAATGCTCAAATCGTGGTGCCAAGACCCGATCACGCAGGCATTGAATGCGGGCGTCATTGACGCCGGTATCAGCCTGAGCGACAGTCAGAAAGCGCAGATCATGCAGGAAACGGGCAACGAAGAGGCACCGCGTGAACTGCAAAGCAAGGGATATTTCTTGCAGGTTCTCGACCCGGGCGCCTCCGTTCGCGCTCAGCGCGGCGCTCCGATCTCTCAACTTTATTATGCGTACGGCTCCGGAATCCAACGCATTTCTTTACCAGTAACGGCAGTGTTATAGACAACCGGTAACCGCCGTCCTGTAAACGTCACATGGCCGCTTTTCGGAGCGGCCTTTTTTGGAGCATATAAATGCCGTTAAAAAATAAGACCTCAGCGAACGTAGTCGCATGGCTCAAGATTGAAAACGTCTGCCCGTCTGGCATTCAGCTGACGCAGTTCTCGACGGATGCCGGCATTGCCGCCGACGCCGTGCAGGAAGTGCAGGCGGACATGACGCTTGACGGCCATCTCGTCAAGGGCTACACGCCGAATCCCTACGTCGTCAATCTGACGCTTCAACCGACCGCGCCCGCGATCGCCTATCTGCGCGAGGCTCAGGCCCTGCAGAAGTCACTTAAAACGCCGCTTGGCGTCGAACTGACCGTGTACTACCCGGCGACAGACCGCACCTATCAGTTCGTCAATGGCGTCTTCACTCAGATGATGCCGATGCCTGCCGCCAACCGCATGCAAGACCCGGTCACGGTGCAAATGACGTTTGAGGACTGCCAGTAATGCGCGAAGCCAAGACAATCACGCTCCAAGACGGCGAGCGCAAAATCACGTTCACGATTAAGCCTATGTCCGCCCTCAAGGCCGAACGTTGGCTTATCCGTGCCGCGTTCGCGCTGGGCGGCGGCCTGTCGTCTTTGACGAAAGACGCCGACGCGACTGAAATCGTCAAGGCGCTCTCTACCGTCGACTACGAGAAGGTAGCGCCGCTTTGGGATGAGTTACTTTCGTGCTGTGAGATCGTGCAGGGCGCGGCGACCATTCCGGTTGATACCGACACGCTTGACGGGAAGATTGACTACCCGACGACCGTCTTTCTTTTGAAGGCGGCGGCAGTGCAGGCGAACTTCGGTTTTTTCGGCAAAGGCGGGTTCTCGAACTTCCTCTCCACGATGCGTGGCGTTCTGACCTCTTAAAAGTCAAAGGAACGTCGGCACTTGCGAATCTCCCGCCGGTTTGCGGTCGTGCCGTTTCCTCGCGGCTCGCGAGCCTGCGGGAGGTTCAAACCTATTACAGCCTGCAAGACGTCTATGACCTTGACGAGGTTTTGACCTTGCAGAACTATCACGAATGGCTAGCAAGCCGCAGGGATGATTGATGTCTGTCATTGACGAATTACTGATTTCCATCGGGCTTGACGCGAAGGAGTTTGCCAAGGGCGTCGATGCCGTTCGTGGGAAGGTCGAGAACTTTGCGACAAAGGCAAAGGAGCAATTTGAATCGGTCGGCACGCAGTCGAAAGACTCGGGCGCCGTTTCTGCGCTCTCTTTCTCGCGTGCGGGCGAACGCGTGCAAAAGCTCGGCGAAGCGTCGAAAGAAGCCGCCTCGGCTATCTCCGATTCCTTCAAGGGAGCTGCGCCCGCCATCGAGCTGGTGCGCTCAAAGCTCGGACTATTGGCCGCTACCTTCGGACTTGTGGCCGGTGGTGCCGAGACGTTCGGCAACTATGTCGATAAATCGGAATCGCTCGCGAGACTGTCGACACAGCTCGGCGTGTCGGTGCGCGAGCTTGACGCATTCGGTAAGGCCGCAGAGGCCGCCGGGGGTTCTGCCGAATCAATCTTTGCCTCGATGAAGACTTACTACCAGCAGACCGGGCGACCGGCTGAGGAAGTCTTTCAGCTTGCGAGCAAAGTCGAGGGCATGAGTCGCGGCGCGGCTCAGCGCTTTTTGCAGGCGCAGGGCGTGGCGCTCGATGCTATCCCCATTTTCCTGCAAGGACAAAAGGCGCTCGATGCCTTAATGGCGAAGTACCGCAAGACGGCTTTTACCGCGCAGGACAGTCGGAACGCCCGCGCGTTCAAAGTCGCGTGGATGGATTTCAAGATTGCGGCGCAAGACGTCGGCAATGTATTCGTGCGGCTGGTGCTCCCGGGCGTCACAAGGTTGCTTGACGGCTTAAGCGCCCTCGTCGGAATTATCCGCGAGAACTCCCGCGCCTTCGCCCTGCTCGCGGTCGGGTTCGGGCTTGTGTTTGGGCTTAAAAACCTGAATGCAATTAAGAACGCGATTCTTGCCGTGCGAACCTTTGGCGTGGCCGTCAAGATGGCGGCCCTGCCGGTGACGGTAATCGCGGCAGGCGTGGCGGCCCTGGTGCTCGCTATTGACGACCTCATAGGCTTTGCCCAAGGCGCTGACAGTCTTTTTGAGCGGATGCTTAAGAAGATGGGCGCCGGTGCCGCCGACATCGAAGAGTTGCGCGAGAGTCTGAAGACGCTCGGCAATGGCTTTTCATGGCTGTGGGACAAGGTCAAGCCGCTTTTAGGTGGCGCCCTGACGCTTGTTTTTAAGGCCGTATCGGTCGTTATTGTCGGGCTGGTAGCCGCCATTAACGGCCTCGTTATCGGCTTTAACACGCTTTGGCAGACTGCGAAAAAGGTCGGCAAGGGCATAGCCTCTGTCTTTACGGCTATCCCGGATACGATCATTGAGGCGCTGAAAACGGCTTGGCAGACGCTCACAGGGTGGTTCGACAACGCCGCCGATCTCATTAAAAAGAAGATTGGCGAACCCATTAAAGGGCTGTTTGGTGGCATCGGCAAATTCCTCGGCTTTAGCGGCGACAAGGCCGAAGAGGAAAAGAAGAACCAGCCCACGAGCACCCGGGAGCGTGAGATTGTCGTTGTGAAGCAGGCGGCATACAAGGCCGCCGCCCCCAACGTCGTCACTAACGCGAGCATGAATGTCGTGAATAACATCGAGACAAGAGACAACGCGCAGGCCATCAGCCGAGCCATCGGCGCCACGGTCACGGGCGGTTTCAACCGTCAGGCTGAGTTGATTGGTCAGTCGACGCGCGGCGTCAATTTGAAGTGAGGGGACTGAATGGCTCAAGACTTCTCAACATGGGCGATTCTCAACGCTTCTGATAGGCCTATTTGCGATTATGTCGGCATTGTGTCCTGCTCGCTAGCCGAGGCCGCCCGCGTGCTTACGGAGCCTTTAGAGGGCGGCAATCTTGCGGCCTATAACAAGGTGCAGGCACCTGATGCCGTGTCGATATCGCTTGCGCTTGACGGCGATCCGGCGACGCAGACGCAGGCCCTCAATGCGCTTCGGAGTCTGAAGCAGGCGATAGGCACCGACTCGCTTTGTAAACTCGTGACGCCGTATTTCGTGGTCGAAAATCTCGCGCTTGAGACAATCAGCCAGTCGCGATCGGTAACGCAAAATGCAAGCTCTCTGATCGTTGAACTTGGCTTTATTACGATTCGGGCGGTGCAGACCGGCACGCGCAAGGTCGTATGGTCGCCGCGTAATCCGACGAGTTCGGACGAAGTGAGTGCCGGGAAGGTGCAACCGAAGACGCTGGCCGCAAAACTTGCCGAGGGCCTTTTATGAGCTGGATGCAAATTCCTCTTTCCGCCGTGCCGTTTCAGACGGTGAGCGCGGTCGTCAACGGGCAGAACTACCGCGTGACGGTACGCCAAAACGGGGCATTTATTTATACGTCGTTGATGGTTGACGGCGTGCGGGTGGTTGATAACGCGCTGGCGATTGCACGCGGGCGCGTTATCCCTTTCGCGCAGACCGTGGCCCGGACTATGCTTTACTGGGTTGACACGCAGGGCAACGACCGCCCGCAGTACGGCGGACTGGGCGACCGTTGGATTTTGGTCTACGAGGCGGCTAATGAGTAGCTACACGCAAAAGGTTATCCGCATCAGCATCACGATGGACGACGGCGGCGCAAGCGGCTCGCAGATGACGTTCACGCAGAACGCGATAGCGGTTCGGATTCAGAAGCAGGGGGCGCCCGAACTGCCGAAGGCGCAGGTTGCGATTTGGGGCCTGTCGCAGGATCAAATGACGCAGCTTACGATGCTGTCTTTTGATGCGCTGTCGTTACGCCGGAACGTGCTTGAGATTGCCGCAGGCGAAGAGGGGCGTGAGCTTGCTGTTGTCTTTCAAGGCGAGATCATGAACGCGGCGCCGGACATGAATGCGGCACCGTCGCCTGTGATGCGTCTTGAGGCCATTTCGGCGGCCTATCCGAAGCTGATCCCCTCTCCGCCCGTGGCGGTCAAGGGTGAGCAGACTGTGGACAGCCTGATGCAGGCTTTTGCAGGCGAGGCGGGACTGCAATACGAATCGGCAGGCATCACGTCGAGTCTGACGAACTGCACGATTAACGGCGACCCGATCACCAAAAGCAAATGGGTAGCCGACACAATCGGCGCCGATCTCGTTATAGACGATCAAAAAATGGTGCTGGTCGGCCCTGACAGTTCACGCGGCGAGGCTGTTGCCATTGACGTCATCAACCCGCAGACGGGGGAAATCGGATATCCTAGCTTCGACTCGCTAGGCATTCGGGCGGTGTGCTTGTTTAATCCCGTCCTGATGGTCTGCGGATTGTGTCGTATCGAAAGCTCGATGCCTCGTGCCACGGGGGTTTGGAAGATTTACAGCGTGACGCACGACATAGCCGCCAACCTGCCGAACGGAGGCGCGTGGCGAACGGAAATCGCAGGAACTTGGGTTGACAGATGACTGAGCTTAAAACCAATGCGCGGGTATCGTCCTTAGGGTCTGAACTCAATGCGCAGGAATTTTTCACGCGTTCAATCGTCAAACAGATGGTGAGTACCGCGATCCCTGTCCGCGTTGACGTGGTCGAGCGTGCCGCTGACGGTAGCGGCGCTCTGTACGTAGACGCCACGCCCCTTGTGTGTCAGACGGGTGCCGACGGCAATGTACTGGAGCCTGTGAGCATTCCGCACCTGCCTTATTTCAGGCTTCAACACGGCACCGCCGCCGTGGTTTGCGACCCGGTTGTTGGTGACATCGGGCTAGCGATTTTCGCTCAGCAGGACTGCTCCCGACTGACGGGCGGAAATACGCCTGTTGCGCCGGGCACCTTCCGATGCTTTGATATGTCGGACGGCTTTTATATTGGCGGGTTTTGGGGGCAGGTGCCGAAGACCTTTATTCACATCGAAGAGAAAGGGACGATTCACGTCGTCGCACCGAAGCAGCATCACTTAGAAAGTCCGACGGTAATCGTTGATTGCGAAACCGTCACGGTGAACGCTAAGGATTCTGCGACCGTTGTCACGAAGACCGCAAAAGTGAATGCATCGAGTTCGCTGACGGTTGACAGTCCACAAAGCACGTTCACAGGCAACGTCGCGATACAAAAGAATCTGACGGTCACGGGCCACATTTCCGGCACGTCCGGCATGAGCATTACGGGCGGCACCGGAGGCGCTACTGCTACCTTTCAGGGGTCGATTAAGGTTTCTGATGACGTTACGGCGAGCGGTATCAGCCTCACGAGGCACACACACACCGAGCAGGGCGATGGGAAAGAAACGTCAGGGCCACACTAAGGGGGCGAGATGCACACTCAGAAGACTTTGGGACTTTCTTCAGGCTGGGATTTGCAGTTTGACGCTAATGGCAATTTGAAGATGCTTGACCAAGCAGAGGCGATCTGTCAGAACGTCAGCAACGAATGCCGGTTGTTTCTTCATGATGCATACTTTCGCTACGACGAGGGAATAGACTGGTTCACGGATCAGCTCAGCAGGCCCCTGCAAGTTGCGGTTGTCACCGACCGACTACGTCGGGCCGCGCTGAGTGTGCCGGGCGTGCTTTCGGTGACGGCGATCCACCTTGAAGTGTTGAACAAGAAAGAAAGAACCCTGCGCGGGACAATTGAAATCGAAACTGAGTACGGCCATGGCACAAGTTACATTTAATCAGAAAACGGGTGTAGTCGTTCCGTCGACGCGTGAAGTGCGCGAGGATTTGGCGAAGGCCGTGCAGGACGCGATGCCTGCGGCCGCCAACGGCGATCCGGTCAACGTCGATTCAACTTCGCCGCTCGGGCAGATCGTTGACTTGACCACGGCAGAGGTTGAGGCCAAAAATTCCGAGGTCGGATTCTTAGCGAATCAATACAATCCGGACGTCGCGCATGGCATCTTTCTCGACGCACTGGCGAACCTTTACGGGCTAGAGCGTAAAGTATCCGAGCCGACTGTTGTCGTCTGCACGTGTACGGGCCTGCGCGGGACGGTGATTCCGTACGGCGCAATCGTCGAGGATGCGAACGGAAATAAACTGCGCCACATTGCCGTGGCGGGTGCCGCCATCGGAGACGCGGGCACGCTGGAAACGACCTTTGCGACGGTGGAGCACGGGCCGATTGAAATCGGCGCGGAAACCGTAACGAAGATCGTGACTGTTGTCGCGGGCTGGGATACGGTCAACAATGCCGCCGCTGGTGCAACGGGCCGAGACATTGAGCCGGATGGCGAATTGCGAAACCGCATGAAAGAGTCCTACGCGATGAACGCCAACGGCACTGTCGCGAACATCCAGGCCAATTTGTCGCAGCTCGAAGGCGTTCTCGATTGTATCGTTTTAGAGAACTACACGAACCTGAAAAAAACGCAGTACGCGCTAGAACTTGAGCCGCATTCAATTGCCGTGTGCATCGTGGGCGGCGAAGACGCGGACATTGCTCGCGTGATCTTTGAGCGCAAGTCCGGGGGGTGCGGCACGAACGGCGAAACGGAGGTTAAGCACGTCGACAAAGAGCACTTTAACGCCTTGTACACGTATCGCATCGTCCGCCCGACGGCAGTCGATTTCCGCGTAAATGTCGAGTTCTTCAGTGCCGACATGAATGCCGAGGCGCAGACCGCCGTCAAGGAGGCCATTGTTAAAGACTTCCTAGGCGAGCTGGATAACTCGCGCGTGACTCTCGCGAGCACGGTTTACGCCTCTCGCTTTTATAAGTGCGTGCAGGCCGCCACGTCGACGCCGATCAAGGCCATTGCGGTGGGACTGAACGAAGGCGCATTAGGTGCCTCGGTTGAGGTGCCTGCGAACGAGTCGCCGACAATCTCTCCGGAAACGATCACCCTGACTTTCGGAGGCTAGTCATGAGCGATTCGCAGACTTGGCAGAACTTTGAATCAGCCGAAGACGTTCGCGAAATGGCCGATGTGACGAGTAACGCGTCTGTGGCCATGCAAAGCCAGTATGCGCACGCCCCGCGCATGAACGCCGTCGGTAAGATTCTGCAGGACGAGATCGACGCGACCGACCAGCTCGACGATATCGCGGTACAGGTTGCCGACGTAGAGACGGCAAAAGGCATCTTTCTTGACTGGTGGGGCAAGCGCATCGGCATCGACCGCTATATTAAGGTCAAAGACGAATATGTTCGATTCGATGACGATTACTTTCGTTTCCTGTTGTTGTATCGCGCGGTCTGCAATGTGTCGGATTCGACCTGCGCCACGATGAATCGGACGCTTTCTATGCTCACGAGTACGAAAGTGTTTTGTGTTGACTATCAAGACATGGCGATTTCATCGGTTGTCGTTATCGGCGCAATTAGTGATGTTATGTCGACCGTTCTTGCAACGTATGGGCTTTTAAATCGTCCGGCAGGTGTGTTTGCAAATTATTTGGTTATATATCCAAACGAAGAAATTTTTGGCTTTGAAGGGTCAGACCTTCTACCATTTAATCAAGGTGTTTTTAATCCCGGTCGTACAATTCCAGTGCAAACATAGCAATATAGTATAATTTCCATATCTCGTAATGCAGAAGGAAATCATGCGTAAGCTAGATTTGACAAATCAAAAGTTTGGCCGATTAACAGCCCTGTATGAGAATGGAAAAACCCAAGATGGTCGAATTTTGTGGCATTGTGTATGCGAGTGCGGAAACGAGACAAACGTTCAGGTTTCTTCACAGAATTTCCCGCAGGAAGCCCGGGGCTTGAGCCCCGGGAGGAATGCGGGCTTTCGAAATTTTTTTAATCTTGGCCCAAACGCAGCCAAACCATGCACATAGTTTTCGCTTAAGGTATATTCAGCCGCTATGAAATCGCGCACACCGTCCTTTGTCATCGAGCTGGGCCTGAAAACCGGAGAGGATCAGGAAAGTGCACTGGAGACCTACTTCTCCGATGCACGCCAGCTCTTCAATGCTGTTCTTGGAACGGCAAAGAAACGCGTGCGCGCCATGAAAAGCACTGAAGCATGGAAGCTGACGGCCGCGATGCCCAAGGGCAAAGACCGCAACAAGCGGTTTAAGGAAATTCAGAAGTCCGCCCGCCTTTCCGAGTATGCCCTGCATGATGTCGTGAAAGAGCACCGTGCCAAGGGCGGCTTTACAAAGCGCATCGGCATCAACGAAGCGCAGAAAATTGCCACACGTGTCTGGCAGGGCATTGAGCGCTGGCTGCTTCATCAGGGAGGTCAGCCGCGGTTTAAGAGTGCTAAACGGGGCTTGCACAGCGTTGAGGGAAAATCAAACAAAACAGGGTTGCGTTGGAAGGCTAAGACGTGGACGCTCGAGGTTCTGGATCTGGTGATAAAGGCTGAAGCGCCGGATGCCTGGCAGAAAGAAGCTCTTCTTTCAGCAACAGATCCGTCCGGCTTTAAGCGTGTCAAATACTGCCGTCTTGTCCGGCGGATGATCCGCGGCCGTATGCGCTACTTTGTTCAGCTCATTGTCGAAGGCGTACCGCCCGTCAAGCACGTTTATGCTCCCAAGGATCTCAAGGTGGCTGTTGACCCGGGCCCGAGGACCATGACTTTTTACAGCCCCGAGTGGCAGCAGAAGATTTTGGTGAGCGCGGGCACTGT
>ERZ1034669.100-NODE-100-length-39519-cov-177.524047_pt1 | contig 39519 bp, 61 predicted proteins | sample MGYA00520705_ERZ1034669 | MGnify/ENA primary metagenome ERZ1034669 (study PRJEB33766, sample SAMN09781766) | gut metagenome | biome: gut microbiome | host: Homo sapiens | place: Madagascar | study: EMG produced TPA metagenomics assembly of the PRJNA485056 data... | reverse complement strand
CACCTTATTATATAATAGCACAATCGGACGGTGGATAATCAACGATTTTCCACTCGTTCTTCTTTATCTTGATAGCCTTGCGGAATATCACGACAGACTCGCCGTTGTGACGTTTCCTGTTGTGAGCGATAAGCCTTGCAACCACAGCCTTCGTCGTTATCGAGAACTCTCTGAGCTTTGATGTATAGAGGCTCTTGACATCGCATATCACAATCTTGTCACCCTCCCGGTATACGAAGTCGGCGGTATAGTTGTGGCCGTAAAGCAATGACCTTCTTTCATACTTAACCTTAGTCTTAAGCTGCTTCGGTCTAAGCATCCATACCGGATTGATTGCAGTGATGGTTACCTGCCTGTGGATGCAGCTTATGCCAGGATCATCGAGTATGGTCTGTAAGTACAGATACTCTTCCCTTGAATCGTATTCGTTCCCGTCAGGAGCGTAATACTTCTTTGAACCTACGCGTCCCATGTCTTGCCGGCCTCCGCTCCGGGATTTTTAAAAAGCAGATTGATAGCCTCAGAGCCATATCTCTGCCACATTTTGTTACCCCACTGAATAAGATATTCACCCTTTCTGGCTTCAAGTCTACCATCCGTATATTTCGGTTTAATGCGAACAGTAATGTCCTTTCCGTTCTGTTCTATGCTTTCAACGCATTCCAGATTCCGAAGAGCATTAATGTTTTCCTTACTGATTCTTATTATGTTTTTAACTTTCATCTATAGTAAAACCTCTCCGTTTAGCCAACCACGCAAGGCAGGAGAGGTGATTGAACGTGGTTATTGTGAAATGAAGCAGAAGTCAATGTTAAAGGGAGGAGGGACAATAGACACCCTCACTCCCAAAGATAATCAAAAACTGTAAATTTATGGCACTCACAATTAAGTGAGCCACATGCAGGACTCGAACCTGCGGCCTGTCGGTATCTTGGACTGCTCTGACCAACTGAGCTAATGCGGCTTGTACCTCCTACTTTCACAAGCAAGAGGATATGATTGTTTTTTATTTGGAGGCTAGGGCTCAACGAAGAACCTCTTGCGATGATAAGATCGGTATCATTTTGTTATCGCCGTGCATCAGTTACACTACTAGCCTCTGAGTTGTTATATGAATGATGAAGATAAATCATCTTTTGGGATTTTCAGAGCTTTTCCTGCTCACCAGACTGCAACGTTTTGGGCAGTGCTTGCACCGACAATTCTTCGTTCCGGTGTAGTCCGTCTGCTTACTTGATGCAGATTAGCTGGATTTTCGTATGTCGTGCGTCCTTTCGCCAGGTCACGGCATCCATTGATGCTCTCCAGTTACTTCTTTTCCACGCATACTATTTCTGTGCATCAACATGTCAAAGAACTATCTTCCATGTCCGCTCAATGAAACTCTCATCTGACGCAAGATTGTCGCTGCCCGAACGACCTACTTTATAAGGTATAAGGACTTACCTTTGCGCCGTCAGAGAGGAATTCAACTACTAAACGGAACTAAAAAAAGAGTGTGACTGAGGAGGGATTCGGACCCATCGACCCTCGTTTTAGGAAAACGATGCTCTATCCAACTGAGCTACTCAGCCAAAATGGGGCGCAAACGAAATAGTTAAAGTCCGCCCCATCACTCATCGCCATGAGTCTATCAACATATCACCCTCACGGGCAAAGTCATTAAACATGATAACTAAAACTTACTATTATTAACTAACAACCTTATTCTTCTCTACCATCTTGCGAACATCAGACACCTTATAGAATATGGTGTTTCTCACCTTATAGTAAGGCAGAACACCCGATTCTCTCAAATCTTTTATGTATTCCTTGCTAACACCGCCAAGGTATGCCAGGATTGTCTTATTGGTCAGAAATTCCTGGTCTACTTCCTTCAACGAGATGATTTTCTCCACCACGTCGATACCGACCTTGCTTCGGTTCTTGCCTGGCATAGGTTTAATCATCATAAGACCCATCAGGGTTACATACGCTTAAGTCGTGAAGTCTCATATTTATGCTTCGCAAATTGCGATATGCTGCCGTTAGGTTTTGAATCAAATCTAAAACCTGTGACTCCGAAAGGTATTCTATTGATATCGTTTTACCATCTTCGCCTCTATCCGATGTCAATTCGTTTACTATGACACCTAAAACACAAGGACAAACATCTCCTTCTTCATTAGTAGAATGAATAACACCTGTAATAATTTCTCCACCGTCACAAGTTTCGAGGATTTTGAATCTAAAGTTGTTTTTCATTTCAACAATAGAATCTACCAATGGTTTATTCGCTACAACGCTTTCCCCACTGTTTTTAAGATGCTTATTGATAGCCTCACGAAATTCATTCTTTCCTTTTTTAATCTTTACTCTCATATCCCTAATATTTAAAAAGGTTTATACTTGTTATCATACATCTTCAGTAGATGGCGATAAACATCCCAACCATTCTTAAAAATGCCATTTTCAATAGACATTATAAGATAAGATTGAAGTTTTATATACTCTTTCTGCTGCTCCTCGGTTGCGAGTTTGTTACGAAGCATCTTTTCATGTTTACCATAAACGATGCAATTAATACCTTTTCCAATATGCTCCATCAACTCTCTCATCTCGTTCTTTGGAGTTATCTTAGCCAATGCAGCTGCGAGTTTCTTGTAGTCCTCGCCTACTTCATCGCGATACCTAAGCATCTGATCGTACACAAACTTGATAACTTGAACCTCGAAACGAGGATTCAACCACATCGCAAATTTCATGAAGAGTATCGGGTGCATCCAAGTGCCACCGCCTCTATCAAGTCTCGCCTTCGATTTTACATACGCAGAATTTTGCGTATCTAGATTTTCCTCTTTTACAAGCGCATCTAAGAACTCTTTAGTATTATCATTCTCGAAGAACTTGGTTATTTCCTTTTTCTCTCCTGTAGCTTTATTCCAAGCCTGCAAGAGAGTTGTTGCATTGAACATCCCGTCCTTTGTCCTCTGAAAGACTTCGTAATCGCCAATCTTTCGAGTCATAAGTTGGTTCGTTTTCATTTCTTCCACCTCCTAATTTTAAAGTTTACTACTCAACCGGAACGGCAGTAATAATCGCCGTATGGTTCTTATAGTCTGCCGAGGTTGAGTATTTGAGCACACCCTTCGGCAAATCTTCGTATTGAGCTAGCTGATAGGCGTATGTTACCGCCGACCTAACTGCTCTTGCGGACTCAAGCAGGAAGACTTCAAATTTCCCTGGTTTGATGCCCAATATGTCCTGTTTTGTTATTCTTGCAACTTTTTTCATCTTTGTTACTTAAATATTTCGTCTAAAATTTGGAGGTGTGCGAAAAAAGTCGTATATTTGCAGTGTCAATGTAAAGTACGTACTTTCGGTTGCACAAGCCTCCGTTTGTAACGGCTTAGTTAGTTACTTGACCGTCAACGAGTGCAAAGGTACATGAATTTCGTGTAATCACCAAGAGATTTACACGTTTTTCTTGTACTATTAACCTTTATTAGCGTTTTAGACGGTTTTAGTTACATATATAAAACTAAAAATGTATGGCAGTAACAGAAAATCGTGTAACAGGACTACAAGAAAGACTGAAGGAAGTAATGAGGTGCGAGCAGCTTAACAAGCAGCAGTTCATGAAGGTGACCGATATAAAGAATATCGGAAGGAAACTCGATGGCAAAGTTGCCATCACCAGGGTGGACATAAGTAAGATGAAGCATTCGCTGATGGTTAACGATCAGTGGTTTGAAACGGGCACTGGTCCAATGTACTTACCAGAAAAGCTAGAGGAGAAGACAAGAGAGCTAAACAGAATGTCCGGCAGCTATCCGCATCTACATATTGCAGACGACTTGATAAAAGAGGAAATAGAACGAGCAGCTCAGCATGCAAAAGACTGCTCGAATCCATCAACGTCAGTAATAGCAAGTATGTTTGGCCACCACAACAACCAAAATATCGAAACTGGCACAGAACGGGCAAAAGAGCGAGAAGAGCAGTCTTTAATAGACAAGAATGCACAGCTCATTCAGATCATCAACGCACAGAACGAGACTATCAAGGCAAAGGACAGCGAGATTCGGCTTCTCAGAAAGATTCTCGCTGATAATGGAATCGAAGTGTAATATTTAAACATTAAGATTATGGAAGGTTTTATTTATATAATAGTGTTCGTGTGCGCAATATTGAACATCATATTGTTCTTCAAGGTATGGAGAATGACAAATGACGTTCATGCGCTAAGGGAAAAATACGCACCCGAAAACAAAGAGAAAGGAAAGTTCGATGGTGTACCTGCGACTTGGGATGAAGTTGACGAAAACGACCCACGTTACAGAACGACGTAGGTGCATTCGCGAGCAATATGCAAGTAACAATAAACAAGAATTTATAAATAGTTGAAAATAAGAGACTTATAGAATTAAGATGATTACAGTAACAAATTTGGCATTCTAAATTCATAAGTCTCTGATTTTCAGCTATAGTCGCGAATAATCAATCTATTTATTTTACAGAAAAATAGCCACAAAAAGGTAATTTAGGGTAATCTAAGGTTACTTTTTGCAAGTAATATGCAAGTGAGGTTTTCCTGTAGATGGAAGGATTACAAAAGAAATCATCATTATGAAAGTTTACGTTGAATCAAAGACAAACAAGGTGTTTTTCTCTGTTACTCACAAAGGAAAAAGGTTCTATGTCTATACTGGAATACAGACAACAGAGAAGTTTACCGGCATGATATTTCCGAAGTCAGACAAGTCGGCAAAAGCAAAGACGAGAAGGCTTGCGGAATTATATGCCAGATGTGAGAGTTATGTGCTCGATCATATTGAGGAAGGTATTGATACAATGAAGGAGCATCTGAAAGAGATGTGTACTGGAGCTGTAAAGACCGACAAGTCTCCGTTCCTCAGCTTCATGCAAGCATTCCTGGAGACGAGGGAGAGACCGAACACAAGAAGAAGCTACGAGAGAACGTACAGGTGTATTGAAGCCTATGATGATAAGTGTAACTTCAATACAATAGATAAAGACTGGCTTACCGGGTTTATCAAGCATGAGATGGATAAAGGAAGAAAGGCCAATGGTATCTCGAACGACATCACGCATATCAAGGCAGTCTTCAGGAAGGCCATCGATGATGGAAAAACGCAGAACTTTCCGTTCCACTCCATCAAGCTCAAAAAGGAGGAAACCAGGAAGCGCTGTCTGTCACTGGAACAGATGAGGGGGCTCAGAGATGCAAAATTACACGGCAAACAGGCTATGTACCGCGATTTCTTCATGTTGGGGTTCTATCTCATAGGCATCAATGTTTCAGACCTCCTGATGCTAAAGAAGGAGGATTTTCGCAATGGCAGGATAAGTTACTACCGAAACAAAACAGGCAGACTCTATGATATCAAGGTTGAACCTGAGGCTATGGAGATAATAAGCAGGTATCGCAGCAGAAAACCGCAGTACCTACTCAGATTCTTCGAGGACGCAGGAACGTTTAGTGTTGACCACTTCACGAATAACCTGAACCGGACACTGAGAAGAATTGGACCGAAAGACCCGAAAGACAGAAGAAAGGCTACGGTCAGTCCTATCGACAAGAAGATGTCGTCGTACTACAACAGGCATAGCTGGGCGACATTTGCGTCAGAAATCGGAATATCTCTCGAAACAATAGGTCGAGCGCTTGGTCATTCCGTTTGGGAAAAGACCGTTACGGCAGTATATGTAAAATATGACAACAAGAAAATAGACGAGGCGAACCGAAAAGTCATCGACTATCTGAACGGTTAACAAAGAATATCCCCACGCCATCGGGAAATGACGTGGGGATGCGGTGAATTACTTGGTTGTCATCATCATCTGAGGAACGTTCCCGTAAACCGGGAGCTTGCCATCCCATTTCTCAATCCACATCTTTTTCAAGATAGCAGGAGTAAGGGAAGCTGTCTTGAGTTCGTTGGCCTCACGTTCTGCGCGTGCCTGCACGAGCATCTTTTCCGCCTCTGCCTTCTTGACCGCAACCTCGTTGAGTGCTCTCTGTGCCTCCTGGATAGCCTTGTTTTTCTGATTGACGGCCTCCACGATGGAACTCGGATACTTCAAGCCTGATGTCAACTGCTCTAGATGGAAGTGCTCCCTGGCGAGAGCCTTGCTGAGCTGCGCCTCGATGGCACGTTCAACCAAATCCCTGTTGCTGACAATCTGATCAGTTGTGTACTTGTTGAGCTGAATACGGAACGCATCCTTGACATAGTTGAAGAGCGTACCTTCAATGATGTCATTCAGCCCCTTGCGGTACTTCTTGAAAACTCTCGGAGCATTGCCGTCAACCATCTTCAGTGACACGGTAGGGTCCACAGTGAATTCGGAGCCATCCTTGGCGTTGATGGTAAACGCAGGGTAGTCGATGGTCTGAACGAACGTTGGATACTCATAGACCTCCTCAGTGAATGGATTGTACCACACGCGGCCGGTAACGAGGCTAACGTCATCAACGCCCTTGTCAGAGCCATAGAGGTTCACCAGGATACCCTCAGAACCTGCGTCGATACGCTCGCTGCAAGAAGTTAAACACAACGCTGAAAGAATCAGCGACAACATGAACACGAATTTAATCTTTTTCATCTTTTTTATTTTTGAATGTTAAACAATTTGTTGCGATTGAAACCAGAATCCAGAACAGGAGAATGGCTACGCTTACGATGTTCGTTGTCGTGTCTGCCTTGCTCACTCCCCTGAGTCCGACATCTACGACCATGAGGGTTATTACAACCCACGCCACGAATGCGGCGATTTTCCATTTAATTTTCTTCATTGCTTCTATTTTTATATTTTAATATATACAACACCTCTATACCCATAGGAAATACAGGATAGAAGATTAGTGTCTATTACTTTTCTTTATTCCATATTTGTCGCAAATCTCGCAATACGCTCCGTACGCCATTTCGTCTGCCATCTCGTTATAATGGTCACCGTTGTGGCCTTTAACCCAATGCAAGCGAACTCCAACAACGTGTCGAGAATGCTTTTGGTATAGTTCCCACAGGTCACCATTTATACCCGGCTTGTATGACTTCTCTAGAGTCAGTATGCTATATTTGCTATCAGTGTAAACATCGATACAAGCGCCGTCTGGGCAAGCATTGACTGCTGAAATTATAGCAAGCAGCTCCATGCGATTATTTGTCGTATTGAGCTGACTGTGATTCTTGACTCTAACAACTTCTCCATCCTTGATTAAGACGTAAGCAGATCCACCTGCTTTTGTGGCCGAGTTGTTATCACAGCTACCGTCAGTATAGGCGATATAGTGCATTCCGTTATCCGGGAACTCCTCTTCTTCTCCGCTTTTTTCTGATACTGATGCTCGTTTGTATGGTTTGCGACCGAATTTTGAAAGAACGATGCCATTATAGCATATAACCAGTATCTGCCAGCTCTTTGGAGGGTCGCCGTTTTTCTTCCTCCAACCAACTTTTTGGCAGGTTTTCCACAATTCTGATGTGAACTCTCTGTCATTATACCCAAGCTTCAGTGAGCAGAAGTCCTCAAACTCCTCGCGCGTGGGTATAATAATATTATTTTCTTTATCTTTATCCATGATATAATATTTTATTTAAATTTATACTTACATTATTTAAAGAATATGGAACAGGTTGCAGATAGCTGATTGAGAGAATCCCCCTTACCCACAAGAAAAACTTGTAGGTGTGGGATTCCTCGAATGGCATGGACCCAGTATATTGACCCTTCATTCGACCTCTGCACGAACTACACGTGCTTCAGCGTCGCAGCTTTCGGATTGTAGCATCCACCCTTCTCGTGTCTTCTGCGATTAAACCCTGCACTTTTGCCATGAGTCCCACTTGCATTTAAAGTCTTGGTGTGCGTGGTGTATTTAGCCGTCTCTTCCACCTTGACTTCGAGGAATAGGATAAAAGAATTTACCCTATCCTCTACTCAGTCGCTCTCCGAGTATTGGATAGGGTATATCATGGAGTGGCAAAAGCCACTAAGATAAAGCATATTCAATTTATCAGCGAGCGATTTCTGATAAGCTGATGCAAAGATACGACGATTATTCTTACCCTCCAAATGTCTGATTTGTGTCAAAAATCTGCTCATTCAAGTAAAAAGTAAAAACAAAACTCTCGAAAGTGCTGATTTGGTTAGATGTTTTGATTAGAGTAAAAACAATATTTTGTGCTATTCATTAAAGTACAGAATATTTACATTAACCATTTTTAAGGAAAAAGATTGTTTTTCGGTGTGTTTTTAGTGGTGACTTTTAATAAAATAGCCGCCTATCTGTTAAGTGATAAGCGGCTAGTTATGTATTTTAATCGTCAGGGTCAATTACTCTTCCGTTGCTTATTACATTGCAGAGTGCTCTGGAGAACAGGTAGTCTGCTCTTGCCTTCTCCTTGTCACCGCCGCAATTTCTAAGGCATTCATTATAAACGTTCTTCTCCGTTCCGTACAGGTATCCTCCGTCAACATTCTCCAAAGCCTCCTTGATAGAGCCTTTTCTCTGATCTCTATCCTCCATATCCAATAGAGCCTCGTCGTATTGGGTTCCTCTCTCTCTGTTCTCCAGCTTCAGAAGCGTGTATTCCATTTTGGAAGACGTATAGCCACCAAAGCCATTCTGTCCTCTTCCTATGAACGAAATGGTACACATGGAGTCGTTCGAGAATACTATCTTCTCTTTTGATATACTGAAAGACTCCGGATTCTTGGCGAGTTCCTCTAACGTACTTCGAAGCTGGCTTTTTGCCTTGTGCTCCATAGAATTGCAGGAAACAAGCGAAAAACCAGTAATAGAGATTATCGCTGCTAATAATACTTTCTTCATAACATTCCGCTTGACCGTGCTGCGGTAGGGCTTGGTTATTAATGGCAGGAGCCGAAGCTCCCTTGTTTTGGCTAATCGGGGCTAAATCTTGACGATCATCTTCACGACTCCGGAAACCGTCCTGTACTGAGGAAGCTCAATACCTAAGCTCACGAGATAATCTTCAAGTGTCTTCTGAATCCATTCAAGCTTCTTGACTCGATTTTTGTTTAAGTTCCTGAGGTTGTTGAGTTCCCCCTCAGCTTTGTGAGCTGCCTTGATTCTCTCTTCCTTTAAAGTCTTTTCCAGTTCAGCTACTCTGTTCTTGAGTTTCTGGTTTTCGGATACAAGTCTGTCATAGCTTGCGAGAATCGGCTTCATCTGCTGCTCGTAAGGTAAATCTTCATTCATCATTTTCTTCATAATTTATAATCTGTTAGTTAATAATAGGGCAGGAAGCTCTGCCTTTTGGCATAAAGTCCTCCCATACTTTCACAAGCAAGGGAGGATATCCTATTTTCCGCATTTGATAACTTCAAACACGCTATGTTTTCCGTCGGCAGAAAGTCTGTTTCCGTTTTCGTCGCAAGGATGGCCATCTTCGCCAATCCATAGCTTCTTGTTGTATACTTCTTCACATAATCCAAGAACCCTTAGATAATCCTGTGCTTCAAAGATGACATTCTTTCCGTCTTTTTCTGCCTGTTTGAAATTCTCTATGAGTTGACGGTTCAGACCAGGAGCCGTAATATCAAATTCTTTTATTTCGTCATGATAGCGTATATCGAGTATTTCAAGTTCCTCTATCATTGCTGAATTTGTTCCGATTTCTCCTGTCAGAGCCTTCATTACAGTCTCTTTTGAAAGCTTTTCGTACTTCTTACGGCACTCATTGATGAATCCGTTAATCTCTTCATTCGTTAATCCTTCTAACATAATTCTAATATTTTATGGGTTAAACAATATCGTTAGGGATAGTTTGAGGCTATCCCTATGTTGGCCTAATCATCATAGACTCCGAAGAGCTTAAGTGTGTTACTATCAATCTCAGTCTTACCTACGATGTATCTCTGAGTCATCTGTATGTTCGGTTTCCCGTTTGACAGATGCCCCATCATTACTGCAATCTGCTCCAATGGCACACCTTTTTTCGATAGGTTTGTCGCAAACGAGCGCCTTCCGGTATGAGAAGAGACGAACTTGAACTTTTTTCCGGATTCCTCCTTACCTGCCCGATAGACCTTTACGTTACTATCAATACCACAGTCCCTGCATATCTCACGGAGGGCCTTGTTGAATGCAACCTCACTTATCTCACCTATGCCAGGCTCACTGCCTGTACCACATACGAGATATGGACGCAGCTTCTTGTGAAGAGGAACCTTGACCTCAGTCTTTGTCTTTTGCGTAACATAAACAAGGAAATGGCCGCTGTCGTCTATGTTCTCTGTCGTGATTCTCTGGCAGTCGCTATAGCGAGCACCACAGAGACACTCCATGATGAACATTCTCTGTACGTACCTTCTCGTGCGTCCTCGTGGATTGTAATTGATGATACGGTCTATCTCATCATCAGTAAGATAAACGGCCTGTACGGGAGCAGATTTCACTCTCAGAACCTTATAGAAGGTCTGACTTGGAATCACTCTCGTTGCGTCGTTCTCTCGTATCACAGCCTTGATAGTGGCGCATACTGTCTTTGCCGAGTTTGGAGCATAATTCTCATTGATCCTCTCGAAGAGGTCTCTGAGATTATCGTCCGTAACATCATCCCATAAAGGCTTATGTCCGAGTATTTCCTCGAACATTCTTACAACCTTGATGAATTTCGGGTATTTCCAGATGTACGCTCCGTAGAATGTGTCATGCTTCCACGCATTGCCGTGGTAGTCAGCAAACCATCCCTGCTTTATCGCAAGCTTGTACTTCTCCTGCTGAACAGGAGTCAACAGGCGTTCCCAGTCTCTTGTCTTGATTCTTAATTCTTCTGTCATAATTCTAATATTTTGGTTACTAGTGGCAAAGATACTGAAAGTTTATAATATAAACCATCGTCTTTGCCGTTTTTAACGCTAATTTAACCTTCCGAAGCAGCCTGCTTCTCGACTGATACGATTTCTATCGTATCTTCATTCCAGTTATTCCATACTTCCAAGTAGTCCTCTGCCTTATCTCTGGCATCGCTTTCTGATTCTGCGAGGAACACATAAGGCTCGTCCATGTCAGCAGTAATTCCGTCCTCGTACAGAAATCTGTACTTTGCTGCATAAGTGCAGGCGTAGCCGCCCAGTTCGTTGTTCAACCCGGTCGCAATGTCAGCGAGTAGCTCAATCGATACGCAATCGTCCAATGCGCTTACCTTATGAGGCTCTTTGTAACCGACACCGACATTTATAACGAAAACCGGAATATCGGTATCACTACTGCCAACCTCAACAATGTTCACAAAGCTGCTGCTGTTGACTACTACAGGCCAGCCAAGTTCTTTCTTCTGCACATTGTGCTCTCTCATTATCTCACGGATGGTGCATGCAAGTTCCATCTTTGCCGTTGAACGCAACTCATCAATCTTGTCTTTCAATTCTTTCTTATCCATAATTCATTGACTTTTATCTTTTAATAACATTGCTCGCAATCTCCATTATTTCAGAATTCGTGCAATTAATAATGCCCGGGCTACTTTCGACAATTTCATCAATTTCATCATCAGTGTAGCCACAATCAAAGTGTAATAGGTCGTGTATGTAACCCATTGATTTAATCTTTCTGCTCATAATCTTAATATTTATTGGTTTATAGAAACCGCTACATGATGTAACGGTTTTGTTTGGCTTATCTGCTAAGGAATCTCTGCTCAAGTTTGTTGCGAACTTGTTCCATGAATCTGTCCGCCATTTCTTCGATTCCCGTACGAAGGTAATCGTAGCCGCAGCGGTCCGGGAGGCTGGATGCGAATGTACGAACATTGTCGATTGATGAGAGAATACCGTATACCGCACGCCGTTCATCGTCGGTCATATTGTACTCATTGTCATCAAGTGTAAGGCCTTTGTCGTATTTCCCGATCTTATTGTCTGGGTCGGCTTTGTTATGGAATGCGACATACAGTTCGCGAAGCATACCCTTGCAGTCTTCCATGTCATCAAGAAGCTCTCTAATACTATAAGGCGCACCGTTCTTACCATGTCCGTCCTCGCCAATCCACTTGCAGGCTTCCTCGTCTGGGTCGTAGTCTTGCCAGTACTCACGAAGCGCCTTTATGAAATTGTGTTCGTTTTCGTTCTCAAACCAGATGGTTGCGATAAAATCCTGTCCTTGTGGGGAGTATTTCTCCAACTCGACGCAAACCTCACCCCTTTCGTTAGGTGTATCGCTAACATTGTAGCTCCAACCTAAATCTTCTGCTAATTTCAAAAAATCATTCATATCTTTAATTTTAATTGGTTAATACTAGGAGCGTGAAACAATAATGTTCCACGCCTTGTTCGGCTTTACACCGGCAGAGACACGATGTATTCCTTTTTCTTCTTTCGTGTCCTGCTCTTGACGACAAATCCACAGATGTCCCTCAGATAGCCTGCGGCGTTTCCTATGAACACCTCGTTCACAACTAGCATCGGGCGTATTAGACCCTGTCTTTGCATGAGGCTGTAGTTGATATAGTCGAATGGGTCGTCCGGGTCGTCCACCCTTCTCTCCCACTCCTTCACGTCGAGCATCTCGATGAAGTCTCCCTCCGGAGGATTCTCCATCTCAACGAAACGCTTCGGTGTCAGCAGGATAGTCTCCTTGACATCGTGTTCCAAGAAGAACTTCTGTACCACCTCGCTGAATGCGTTGGTGTCAAACTTCTTCTTTAGTACGCCTTTCTTCTTTAGAATCGCATCTGCGAAAATCACTTTTGTTGCCATATTCTACTTGATTTTAAAATGGTTAGACAATAGTGGTCAAGACCAGGCACGCATCACTGTACACCCGGTCGAAACCAATTTAAACAATTACATTACGATACTTTGGCTCCCGAAACATCTCTGAATCGGGATTTTTTGGCTTTACTCCTTCTGGTTGTAACAGAAATACACGGTCATGCCTCCCGCTCTTGAGAAGCCGAATCTCATCACTATCCCCGTTTCATCGCTAAGGAAGTCGATGCTGTTTCCTGTCACAGTAAGTTTCTCGTAGTTTTTGTAGTCGTTCCCAGTCAGATGCTCTACGATAGTACTATGCCACGCAGAAATCTCGTCAAGCGACCACTCTTCTTCTGACAGTGTTCCTCGTTCTATCATCCTTATTCCTAGGACATGACCGGCGTATGATGCGAAAGATGGGAACCCTCCTATGAATCCCATAGCCTCGTTCTTGCCCCATACGTAGTTGCCCTCATCGAACAAGTTCTCAACCACCCAGTCGCTCATTACATTCTTGTCGTCTATAGGAGCGGCCATTAACTCGTTGATGTTTACTTCAATCTGTTTCATAATCTTTTAGTTTTTGGTTCGTGGCACCTGCCAGCGAAGGCAGGAATTTGGCTAACATTCCACGATGGAAGCGAAAGAGCCTAGGTTGTTCTTCCATTTCTGCTGCTTGCGGTCGTAGGAGAAGTCGTTTCCTCTCAGCCATTTCTTGCAAGCGTATCGTGACATGGACCCCGACTTGTCAAGTGCCGCATTGACACCTGAGTACTCGAATGTGTAAAATATGATTCTGTAGTTCATACTGTTTTGTGTTTGGTTTGTAGTACCCTCCGAAGAGGGTGTTTGGCTAGTGTGCGAGGAATCCTACCGCCTGACCTTTCCCGATAGACCAGCATAGTCTGTCTTCCTTCAGGCACTCTGTGCAGTTTCCGGTACACAGACGTGTTCCTTCCGGTGCTGATGTCTCACTCTCGAAGATAGGATGTGCCTCCGGGAATCCGTGATGGTTGTCCATCTTGAGCCCAAGCCATCCGCTGAATAGGATGTGCATGTTTTCGGGAATGACGTTTCCCTCGTCAATGTACTCGTTACATACATCGAACATCTTGGTGAACGCCAGGAACTTGGTATCCTTATGTTTGCGAGCAATCTCGCACATCTTGCCAAGATACCATTTATTTTGGATGTCACCGCCGATGTGGAATCTGAATGCTCTAGGGTAGCGGTAGTCGAGATACCCGTCAATCTCCTTGAAGTATCGATCGGGATCCTCATGGTAGATTGCCGAGTTGATGGCTCTCGTCTTGATAACCTCCTTGTAAATCATATCGTTGCGGAGGTCATAGCAGCTCTTAGCACAGATTGCGCAGTTACCGCAATCCATTACAGGGATAAGCGATACAGATGGGATTGCTCCCAACTTGTTGTTGCCCTCACTGATCTTGACGTGCAGGTTCTCTACATTCTCCAATGCGTTCTCGTAAGCTGCCTGTGCCTTAGACAGGCGATTCTTCATACCTTCCTTGTTTAATGTCCAGTAATTTCTATTCATAATTCTAATTTAATTGGTTAATATTTTGGGAACAAAAAACCGGCGTGTCTCACGACAGACCGGCTTGAACCATTTAAACAAAATCTAGTTATGATAAGGAGCCAGCCGCAGTTAACGACTGACATGTTTGGCTAATCTACGTCTTTTAGGACATTCCAGTTGAAAGTCATGATAGCCTCGTTGTCATCAAGTTCAAACGAGATGATGAGTTGCTGGCCTTTCCTCTGTTCATCGATGTACTGCTTGAATCTCGGGAATAAGGATGAGTGGATCATCTCAAATGCGTTTCCTGTAAGATTCTTTACGATTGTACTGGCGAATAAATCGAGGTCTTCGCAAGTTCGCAATATCTGAGGAATACATTTTGCCGTGACGACATTTTCCTTGATGGTTGCCATCACGGGGAGTCCGGCGATGAATCCGAGATACACATTTCCATTGGATGAATAGTTCTCGTCATCGAACATATTCTCTTTCCACCAGTCAAGCATAACATTTTTGTTATCTAGAGGTTCAGGAACAAGGGAATTCACATCAATCTTCTCTTTAATCTCTTTCATAATTCTTCATTTTTGGTTAGACATAGAATCGGTTACCGAATCAGTAACCGACTTTTTGGGCTAGAATGGCTCCCGGCTGGCGCCTTACTATAAAAGTTCGATCGGAGAGCTTTAGCTCGAAGGATTACCTCCAGTGAATGCACTGGAGGAGATCCTTCGTTGCAGAAGCTATCGTAAAACATCTTTGCCGGGCCACCATGCTACAGGCGGCGAACCTTACTACTTACTGGCGATTACCTTCTCGACCTTATCCTTATGCCACTCGTTAATCTTGCCCTGGATGTCAATATCGTTATTTAAAATGAGCTGCTTGAGGACACCGAGCATTCTCCAGCCCTGCTCATCATAGAGCTTTGCTTTAGACTCAAGCTCCTTCAACGAGTTGGCTTCTGACATCTTTCGTCCGTTTTTCCAGAATCTGGCTCCGTGGAACATAATGAGGTTTCTCATTGTGTAGTAGGAACCAGAACCTTTGTAGGCATTGATGAAAGCATCTGATTGCTTGGTTTCCCATGCGAGATGCTTGCGGCTCTTGTTGAACTCGTGAACGGCATCGTATACTTCTGCGTAGGTGTTGCTGTCGTACATCTTGCGCGCAAGATTACCGAGAGGAGCATATACCTTCTTCTCTAAGTCTGCGACAAAAATGTCCTCGTTCTGAAGACGTACGTAAGGATTACCCTTGCAGGTATGCTTGTATGTCTTCTTGACGTTTCCGTGCGCGTCTTTCTTGACTTTGTAGATGAGGTTGTCATCCACGTACTTGCGGAGCTTCTTGATATAGTCATAAGCCATATCGCTAGCGACAAAGCCTCCGAACCATCTGTTTCTCGCACCGACATTCTCGTAGTCTTTGTGGTCGCACATCTTCATCTGAGCGTAGAGCTCATTTTCCAACATGCGCCACTGGTACTCGTAGCCCTTGCGCTGCAATACCTGGTTGAATGACCAGTTCCATCCGTCCATCGTTCGGAGCATATGGAACATCTGGCTCATCACCCAACGACGGAACAGCTTCCAGTTGCTTACGTATCCACCCTCGACAATCTTCTTGCCTACCGCATCGATGGTCGCATCGTCCATATCAACAGGGACAGCTGCACCATTCTCAATCTTGACAACCTTTTCATCGCCAAGAGTGAAATAGTTACTTACATCAACACCTGCTGACTTTAGAGCCTCGATACGCATCTGCGCCTTGGTCTTCTTACCTGCACAAGCTGCATTAACCTCTACATTGTTAGCTACTACCTTAAGATTCTCACCAGTGATTGTTACAATCTGCTTCATAATTCAATTAATTTTAAATTGGTTATACTAAAAATTTATTTAACTCTTGTGGATGAGGCTTACGCCCCACCCTTGTTTGGCTCAATCCAGTCTCTGAGGATAATCAGGTCCTTGTCATTTTCAGACCTCCAGAACCATGTTCCCCATCTGTTCTCCCATGCAAGGTTGCCTCTTAGAAGCTGAATCAGTATATATAGCTCCAGCTTACATCTAGCTGCCTCTCGTCGCTCACCATACATCATATCTTCGTCTGAGAGCTCTTTCTCTGGCAAAGCCTTGAAGTAGTAGCGGCGATGTGATTCGGAGCGTTCTGACGGCACAGAGTGCTTGTACGCTGCATATCTCTGCTCGATGCCTACAAACACTACCTCAGGCGTAAGGTAAGGTGTATCTTTCGGCTTATCTTCCTCGGACATCACTATCTTACCATTCACCCTACATGTTCTCTTCTGGAAGTTGATGGTGAACTTAGCACCATTCTCAACTGCATTGATAATCTCGTCGTATGTCATAATTCTATTGTATTGGTTAATAGGGATAGTGCTTATTCTAGCACTATCAAATTGGCTTCTTCTAGTTCATCCTTACTCAGTACATCTTCGTCTTCTCCGATGTGGATATAGAATTTATCTCCGTTCGCCCACTCCATTGCACGCATATACAACCAGTGAGCATCCTCGATAGAGAATCCGTCTGCGCTTACTGAATCAAGCATCTCGCCCATGCAAACTTCTGACGTTTCGTACTCTTTCTTGATTTCCTCAAGCTTCTTTAGTAATTTGCTATTCATAATTCTGAAATATTGGTTAATAGGAGTGCGCTCAGAGAATCTGTTGCGTAACTATAAGGTCTTGATAAATACTGTATCTAAGTCCTGAGACTCCTGGATATAATCCAGTGATTCTCAGGATGATTGATACCGTATTGTACAATCTATTCTCCTTGCGCACAATTTCGGCTCGCAATAACCTAGACTTATCTCATGTATTATGTTGCATGGATATATGTTCTTGATTCGATCCCGTGTTTGGATACCTGCGCATGCGGAGATATCGGCAGGAGCAGGTATACCACTCACGTGATATTAAACCTCATACTCATGATAAGTCGTGATGCAATTCACATGGTTGTTTGCAGGTACACTCATAGGTCTGTTGCCTTCCTACAGGCTGATGATTGGAACCAGCTGGATTTACGCGGGGAGCATCGTTGCTCTAAGGATGACTCCCCGCGTTATTTACCCAGCGGGTATAAATACGCAACCTCCTTGTGTACCTCGTTGGCAATAACGTTGTCTTCATCTGAGAGCGTGGCACGTAGCTATAACAGCTTGATTCGAGGGCTGTTGTAAGCCGCCGGAGACCCGGATAGTGTTCCGGGGAGGCCGGCGGCATGGAAACAACACTCATAAATTCACTCTCCTCTGAAGACTACCCTCGTGCTAGGGTGATTCCCTAACCGATGGCTCGGCACAATACTTTATGTTTCTGATTTGACACAGGATTCGCCAGAATAGATGATCCTGAGCGTCGTAGTAGTATACGATGACGCTCAGGATTAACTACTCTGGTTAAGAGACCTGTTGCATAAACTTCAGCCATCCGTCAGGGATTGGTGGCGTGCGCCACCGGTGGAAGTAATACGGACTGGCACATTTCTGTACTTCATTGATGAGCTACGCCTTGTGCGTCATACGAAGGGCCCTAGGTGTCTCAAGTTGTAAACTTGGATAACTTGGTCCCTTCAGATGATGTTATAGAGGCGCTAGCCTAAATCTGTCCGTCCTTCTCTCACGTCCGTGTGCTCGGTTACAGAGTCTGCCGGTCAGAAGATACTGCGCATAGCTTTATCAGTTTGATAGTATCCTGGTGGAGAGGATCGCAGGACCATCTCTGATTCGGAGATAGGCCCGCGATCTTCGAGACCGGATGTTTAAAACATTCTTCTTCATCCCGGCAGTTCCTTGCGCTAGGTGCTCATCTACAGTGTATTCACCAAAGTGTTGTACGCTGCCCTGCTCGTTCGCAAGGCATTCTGGGCACAACCGATTGATAGATACCCCTTGATTTCGCTCTCTGTCTTACCCCTGTTGGCTTTCACGTTCCTTCCACGACCTCGGTCTATGCAACCTACAGCCTGAGTCTTCACGTATCCGAGACCACCGACCTTTCTCTTGCCGGTTTTGACCGCACGGATGCAGTCCATGACGAAGGTGTTGAGCTTGTCGATGTCCTCTTTCACGTTTATGACCGGAAGAACCTGAGTAGCCCAGGAATAATCGCAGTACCCCTTGTAGAGATACCTGTTGACTGAATTGATGGCTTTCGTCATCGTGGTATCACGCTTCTTTATCGTCCTCTTCTCAATCTCCTTCTGGAAGGTCTTGATACGTGTGGACGATAGGGATATATTATGACCCTTGATGGAATATCCCAAGAACTTGAACCAGTGATTAGCGTCAAGATACTCAACCTTCTTCGGATTGAGCGTCATATGCATCTTCTCCAGCTCGCTCTTCAGGATATCCATGGCTTTCTCGTAGTCCTTGCCCACGAAGAGAATGTCATCAGAATAGCGGACGTAATATCCGTCCAGATTCGACAACATCTCATCGATATGGTGCAGAACCACGTCTGCCAGCCATGCAGCAACAGAGCATCCCTGCTTTAGGGACTGATACTTCTTGCAGAGGTTATTGTTCTCGTCAAAATACAGGTCTGTGTGATAGTAGTCACGAATGACATCTATCAGCGCAGACTTTCCGTACTTCTCCTCTACTCTGTCAAATGCCCAGTCGATGAATCGGATTGGCACGTTGTCAAAGTACTTGGATAAGTCGGACTTGAATCCGATGATTTTTCCATCTGCCGAGTATATTATCCGAGACACATCTTGCACCACACGACCGCAGCCGATACCTTTCTGGTACGACGTGCAGCGTGGATGCACCATCTCTGGCATCAGCTCGAACAGGAGGTCGTTGGCTATGCTCAGGAGGATTCTGTCCACAGCCTCATTCACGTAGACAGTACGGAAATCTCCGTTGTCTTTCGGAATCTTTGCTGTGTGTGGCGGCATTATCTTGTAATTACCACTCTTGATCCTCTGATACATAGCCAGACGAGCCTTTGGTGTTGTCAGCTGATACATTACTGCTTTGTTCATGTCCTTGAATAAGCCTTTTTCAATGGCATACTGCCATCTGGCTTTCTCAAAGAACATCTCTAGGATTTTGTCTTCATTCATAATTCTTCTAGTTTTGGTTTGTGTGGTGGCATATGACCACCTTTTTAGCTAAAACCAATATTCTCCAGAGCATTCGTCATAGTGAGGGTAATAATCGGATGATGCCTGGTCCGCATCGTAATCCATCTGAGCCATCTCCTCCGCTACTGCCCTATCTCCGCACTCACGGAAATATTTCTCTTCCAATTCTTTTTGCATTTCTCTTGTCATAATCGTAATGTTTTGGTTATTGGTAGGGAGATTACTCTCCCCGTTTGGCTAGTCGATGTGCTGGAGTGCTGCGCTGTCATCTTCTTCGGATTCTCTCCAGTACTCCTGATCTGGTTCGATCTCGATAACCTCACCTGAGAAATTGTCAGCGTCGAGAATAATATCGCAGTTATCATAGGCATCCTGCACCTTCTGCTTTGCCTCTTCCTCACTCTCAGCGTCAACACTGACTACCTTGTTCAAAGTCTCTGTGACTGATACATAATATTTCTTCATAATTCTTAAAATTTGGTTAATATTGTTCCGTTGTCGGTGTCGCTCCGATTATGGTTTCTATCCCCAACGGATAAGCCGTATTACTCTGGTTTCTTGTAGTAACAGCGCAATTCGTAGCCGTTCTCGACAAGAATTTTTAGAAGGGTCTGTGCGCTCTTGTAAAAGAGATTCAGTTCAATGCTTACAACCTCATCATCAAAGAATAGTCGTTTGTGGTTCTTGATGATGTTGTCACAATGTTTCTTGTCGGCGAAGAAATTATACATCACGTATCTCTCTTCATCATTCTGCTTGTATTCGCAAAGAAAGATGGCGAGAGCATTTCCGGAGTAAATGTTTACGTTGAACTTCTTTCCTTTCTGTCTGATGGTAAGTTTACCCATCTTGTCTTTCCAATTCCATTGTAATGCCATATTCTTAATAATTTATTGGTTAATAATGTCAGAGGGATTGCTCCCTCCGTTTTTAGGCTACCACTCTTTGTTGTAAGCAAGTTTTCCTTCGCCAAATTTACGCATTTGATATGTAAAATCCTTGAAATTTACTCCTATTGCCCACTGCCCACCATAATGATCGCAGGCTATATAATCCTTGCCATACGACGGACCGCATCTTTTACAAGTGTATATCCACATCTTTAGTTCCCCAACGATAATGGTATATCCATCTTTCAAATCGCTATAAGCTGCACGTAAATTTGCCGTGCGAGTTCCTAAATTAACTTGTGTCATAATTCTCTTTGTTTAATTGGTTTGTAGAGCCTGCATGACACAGGCATTTGGGCTAATCGCGAAGATGATATTTCCATCTCAACGCTTTCGTGAGGGAGTTCACGACCTTGAAGGGTAATTTGTAAAACCACCGGCCCATGTTGTTCAGTTGAATTGCATACTCTTTGTCAATTCTCTGATAGCCACGCTCACCGCTATTGTCGATGGTGTAGCAGAAATACTTATTGTCCTTCATAACTTCTATATAATTTGGTTTGTAGAAGAGGAGCGTGCAAGCTCCCCGTTTTAGGCTGCGTCCTTTGGTTCAAGGTCGTTCTCGTCGATTACCATCTGCATCAGCTCGTCTGCGTCATCGTAGAATCCGTAGCAAGAGTCCACAACCTCCCACTCGAACGTATCGACATCTGTCTTCTCCTCGTTCTCGTAGTGCTTGGTGAATCTCACCTTCTTCTCCAATGTGAAGGAGATGACATCGCCCCACATCCACTTTCCGAGAATCTTTGACTCACCATTCATCGCATCCACCGCACGCTCACGCCATTTCTTCGTGTCCGTGTCACACAGGTACCTGAATCGCTCGATGTCACAGTAGGCTATCCCATCTGCGTAGTCTCCCTGGCAATAGCCACGGGTAGAGAACTCAGTGAAGGCAATCTCCTTCTGGTAGTGATAAAGCAAGTGCTTGAAGTCATCCTCGCCGAGGTTGTCGCAGATTTCCTCCCTAAAGTCGAAACTATGATACTCGTCCGGATGTAAGTCAAGCAAAGGCCACTCTGACCTCTTGTCTGTTCTTCTGTCGTATGAGTAGAGAGACCAGATCTTGTCGCTCTTGCTATACTCAAAGAACAAGTCGTCGCACTCACTGCTGTTGATGTACTTGATGATGTTCTTCTGAGATACGTACTTGCAGACCAAGTCCTTTAGCGCATCCTCCAATGAGCGGGGGTCGCAGGACAAGTCTTCTGTATCTGAATCAGACGAAAGCCTCATTTTACTTGGGCAGTCATTGAACTCCCAGATAAAGTGACCGAGCATATCCCAATCCTTCGTAGGACACTCTGCGTTATAGTCTCTTTCGATGGTGATTCTGTAATCGCCAATCTCCTTGCGCTCTAAATAGTCATTCTCCATAATCTAATTGTTTTGGTTGATAACTGTTCCCTCCGAAGAGGGAGGATTTAGCTGATTAGACTCTCGTTGAGAGTGTAAACGTCAATGTCGTACTCAAATCCCGTGTTATTGCACTGGGATTGATGGTGGCACCCACGCAACTCCTCAACCTGCTCTTTCGTCGCTCCGTCGTCCTTGGCGATTTTGCAGCATCTTCTTATACTGCCTGCTACAACGAGCAAGTCCCTGCTGTCTTTGCTGTGCCACTCGTCCGTTCGGTAGAGTGCATAAACTTTCTTTGCCATAATTCTGTTATTTAATTGGTTTGTGATGGTTCCCTACATAATAGTGGGGATTTTTAGGCAGAAACAACGAAACTCCAATATGTTTTATAGAAATACTTGTACGCTTCAAGTTCTTCCGTATATGGAACTTCTGATATTTCAAGCTTTCCGGTGTCCTTGCGTAAGTCGGCAACGGAAAATAAACCGTCGTGCGTCCACTTGATGAGGTCAACACGTCTTGCTGCATTCTCTACTGACTCAACGATTTCGCACTTCAGCAAATCGTCATTCAGGATTTTCTCTAAATCACTCATAATTCTGTAATCTTTGGTTACTAGAAATCCCCACCCGTGAGAGTGAGGATTGGTTTGGCTAATCGAAATCGCTTTCGTCCTGCTCATACCACCAGTCCTGGAATCGATTTGCAACCTCTTCCAGTGCATACTTAGCAAACGTGTCGTAGATATATCTGCTCTCGTTCTCATTAAAAGGAGCATACAGAGCCTTGCCGATAGCATCGTAGGTGACGGATTTGTCGTCCTTGAAATTACCGAAGCCCTTAATCATCGTGATAAGGTCTTCGCCCAAATCATCGGCAAGCTCATGCATATTCTCCATGATGGCGTTCTTGTTCTCATTCCAGAACTTGCAGGTCTGAGAAGGATAACAGAATCCCGTGTACCCGTCATTTGCATTTCTGCAACTGTCGAGAGAATTCAATATCGCGTCTTCATCGACACCACCAAGCTGCTCCACTACGGCATTCGCCATCTTTACGAATGATGGATTATCATTTTCATTGATAAACGCATCCCATACTTTCTGTATATTCATATTTCTGTATTTTGGTTGATAATAGAAACAGACAAGCGCACCATACGCTTGCCTGTAATTTTGGCTAAGAAATGTAGATAGCAGAGGTTCTGCCTGTCACGGCATACAGCTGACCGCTCTCGCCACGAAGCAACATTCCGTTGCATCCGTATATTCCAGAAGAGTAGCCTACTTGGCTATATCCTTCAGGGATATCGCTACGACTTGAGCTGTCTGTTATATCCTTGGCAGCTCCTACTCTAACGAGTCTCTTCAACTCTTTCTGTGTCATTTTCTCCATAATTCTTTAATTTTGATGGTTTAACATGGTTTCTGTGCAGATAGACTGCACAGAATGTTTGGCTAGAATCTGCGAGGGCGCATGTACGCACGCTCAATTTCCTGAGCTTTCTTGTCCACACGAGCGGCACGCCTGTAATACTCGCTCTTGTCGAGATTCTTTCTTTTACACTCTTCACTTATAACCGCCTTGTGGCTCGCTACGAGCCACAAGGAATCTCCTGTCTCCGTCTGTCATAATTCTAATTTTGATTTGGTTGATAATAGAAGCAGGACACAGGACGTGCCCCGCAGATTTGGCTACTTGTCACCGCACGCAATACTATGAGGGCAGCAATGAATCTTGCTATCCATCAATCCGTGAAAGCAGCACCCTACACATCTCTCTGTGACTATATCCCACTCTCGCTCTATTCCGTGTCTGTCAGTTACTCTTACTGTTTCCATAATTCTAATATGTTTTGGTTAATAGCAGGCAGCACATTATCGTACTGCCCAGTTCTGGCTTACTGGTCGTGTGACCATTTCCATAGACGCTCTACATAGTCAGGACCACACAGATATTTATCTGTATCTCCTTCATCGTCGATTGTGTCCATCAATCGACGCACATCTTCTTTTAGCTGCGCTTTGTCATCTTCCATGCGTTGTGCGTACACTCCGCAACCCATGAGAGTCATAGCTATTGCTAATACCCCCAATAATTCAATAATGTCTCTTTTCATAATCTAAAAATATTGGTGAATAGTATGCGTGACAACCGCCACGCACATTTTTAGCTCATGCACAGCACCGCTATCTCGGAGAAACTCTTGGAGATAACCTCATTGCTACGATAATCTCTGTAGCCCCTGGCATTGTTGTTGTGCCACTGGCGTGCTGCAATCTTGATCTTCTCCATCTCATGCATAAGAGCACGCTCAAAATTATTTTGTGATTTTCTGTCTAACATAATTCAATTTGTTTAATGGTTTTACATAGTATGCCCAGGAAAATGCCTGAGCACATTTTTGGCTACTCGTACTTGTTGAGCATGAAAATAAGAATAATGCCATCGCCATTCTGGAGAGTCTGACACTTGTCCTCGTCATCCATTATGTTTTCACATATTCTCTCAAAGAACGGATACGGGTCTCCGATAATACTCTTGTAATACAATGCCATGTACGAACCGGGGATGAGAGGATAAGAATCCTCGGGATCTCCGCCGAATACGTCACACGCCTGTGTATCAATCAGAACACGGCGTACAGAGAAATTGTCCTCAACTTCCTGTGCGTCCATTCCACGCAAGAGGTCGATAACCTCATTCTTACTCAAATCTTGCTTTAATATTCTATCCATATTTCTATAATGTTTTGGTTAATAGATACCGCCCGAATATCTCCAAGCGGTATTTTTGGCTAAAAAATGAAATCAATAAACACAATTCGTGAACCCCTGAACTCATTCCAGTAGTTCACGTCATGGTATTTGTAGGCTTCAAATTTCTTTGAACTTCTGTTGTAATCTCCACGCACCCAAACAGGCGCGGTCTCTGAATTTGCCAAGCGGAAAAACTCTCCATGCTTGACATTACGTAATTCTGTCTGTTTCATAATCTTTAAGTTTAATTATCGTACTACCCAGATTTCTCTGAGTAGCTTTCAGGCAAAATTTTCCAAGCACAATTATCGTACTTTCCAAATCTATTACGCTCCAGGCAGGATGAAATTTTCCAAGCGGAGTGTGGATCGCCACAGCTCGCGGAAATACCACTTGCCAATTATCGTACTGCTCCAGAATATTCCAAGCAGAATACCCCAAAATATTCCAAGCAGAATTACGATAATATTCGTACTTGCCAGGCACAGGAATGCCGGCACACTCTGAATAAATCCAAGCACAATTATCGTACTTGAATAAATAATCTGTCTTGCTTTCATATCTATATTTTATTGGTAATTGTTCCGTAGCCACACACGACAATTATCGTACTGGCTACAGATTTTTAGGCTCACGCCACGCAGAATAATGTAAGCACACCATTCTTTAGCGACCCGAATTCTACGTGACTTAAAATCTCCTGAGCATCTGCAATGATACTCTCAACCTCTTTCATATCGAGGCATTTAATTCTCATCGTACTCATAATTCAAAATATTTTTGGTTATTGTTCCCTACAAATGTAGGGAGATTTTAGGCTGCAATGTAAATCAGATAACCGAACCATGTTTCTTTTATCGTGTACTCGTCTGCTGATAGATTTCTCAGGCGGTTATCTATATCTACGTGCTTGTGCTCTACGGTGACGCACACACATTCCTCGTCACCGAGAAATTCTAAGTTGTGCTCAAAACCGAAATCTAACATTTCGTTTAAAAACTCCTCTTTTCTCTTGCTGTCTATCTTCTTCATGATTCTATATTTTTATTTGGTTTATAATTGTAGAGCGGAGATTTCTCCCCGCCCCGTTAGCCAGGACGTGCATCTTTGCACCACGTTTTATCTTTATCGTCTTAACTACGTGGCTCACGCCCTACAGATTTTATGCTTCTGCCAGCAGCTCGTTTGTTTCTGAGGAGATAAATCTCGCACGGATGACAAGCAACCGATTTCAGTCAGCGTGGATAGTGTGCGCCTTGATACGCTGCAAATCGTGATTGTGCACACTGGGATTTCTCGGGTAACCACTCCCGAACGGCTCACAACACCGCATAGAATATGAATTATGATTTATCCGTCCGTTATCTCGCTAGATAACTGCACAGCTACGGCTATTACCTCTGTTCACGTGCCTCATCTCATTCGGTATCGTGGTGGCTCTGTGCTCTCTCGCTACTCTCGACGGGATTTCTCGCCCGCCTTTCTGTATCACTACAGATTTGTTTGCTGAGTAGCTCATTTGAATTTTGGCAATTAGTCCCCTGAGGGAGAACAAATCTCTCTCTGAGTAAGCCCACACACCACGACAAGGTTTGCCAAAAAATGTGGGAAAAATAAGGGTATGACGACCCGCACCAAGTTCAAAAACCTGGGGTAAAATTTCCCACTGGCTACCTGTCAGATAGTCAGTGGGAAAATAGATAGCTAGTATTTGCTAGCTATCTATTTTGTGTTACTTGTTTTCCTCCTCCTCAAGTGCTGCAAGTTCTGCAAGTAAGCGGGCTTTTCTGTCCGCCAACTTTTCACGTTTGCCACGTTCTTTGCGCACACTATCTAAAGTATTAAGATACTCGTTGTACATTCTAGTAACATAACCAGATAGTTCGCTATTAGAGTAAAACAGATAGTACTTAGAGTTTGCCTCAAGTGCACCATTTATAAATTCAACGAATGCCCCTTTATGGTTTCCTTTCTTGTCAACATCTAAGACTAAAGAACGTGCACACTCATAATTTTTATTACGTGTAGTGCTGTCGCTCAATACGTAATCAGAAAGTAAGCGGTTTAACTTATCGCTCAACTCCGAAATTTGGGTGTAAATCTCATGCATTGCGCCGAAATTGTGCGTGTTTACAGCGCCTACACTCTGATAAGTTCTAATACACTCTGTGCGTAACGTACCCAAATACTCGCACAAAGTATTTACCTTTGCGTTCTTGTCTGCTATAGACTGAATAAAACTCTTTTTTACCATAACTTTCTTGTCTAATATGGTTTGCGCTACAATTTACGGGGTGCAGCAAATAACCCTTTGTAGGACCCCCCTACACCTATATAAAAGCAAACCTTATGCCAAGCAAGCAATTAGGTATCGAAAATATTTTACAATTAACAATTAGCTAACTTATTGAATATCAGTACTTTGCACGTTTTGTAATAATTTCAGTTATGGCAGTATGTGTTAAATATTTAACCTTTTTAACGTTTGTGCCATCGTGTCACATGAATAACTATCTGAAAATCAGTAACTTACAAAAACAATATGGCACAAAATGTTAATATTTTAACACAATAGCAAAAGGTTATTGCAATTACGCATGTGCTTGATATTCTGATAGTTACAACTGACAAAGTGGCGGTTAAATATATATAATTTTAACTAAATATGTAAGGATGATTTACTATTTGGTTAAATTGTATTTAATATGTTAAATAACAGAATATAAGAAATAATTACGTCAAGTATAGTGTAAAGAAAAGAGATAGAAAGAAATGAATAAATATACAAAAAGAGAAATAAAATACGGGTGTAAGGTGCTGACAATCAATGGGTTGCAAAAAGCATAAACCATATTTTGTCAAAATTTTTCAAAATGCAAAAATATGCAAATTTTGTTAGCTTTATATAGTGTAAACCAAACTATAATGTAAAGATATTTCGCAAAGGGAGGGGGTACCCCCTTTTTGGGCAGCCTTACGCGGGCGGTAGTCACCTCATCTAAAAATTTTTTCTTCCGATTTTTAGCCTTTTTGTAAAGTTTAATTACCTCACAACTAAAAAAGGATAATTATGCATATTCATTCATCGGCCTATTGTTAACATTTGGCAACATAAATTTCCACTTTGCAGACCAAAACATCAATGTATGCATATCCTTCATTTAATGTATGCCAAAAATGAATATTTATACCCTTTATTTACTAGGGTTTTACGGGATATTCATGATATTATCATTATCTTTGTACTGTCCTATTTTTAATGATAGTGGCAAGTTGTAAGGACGAGCTGACACGTGTTATCCGTCAGAAACTCCATGTTTATCGGGGTTTATCCTACACAATAACGCAAAATTAATATTATTATTGTACATAAATGGAAAATGGTATTGCTATAGACACTTTACACGCCCAGCTGCTGGACCTTTCCAGGAGTGATGAGTACGGATTCGAGGAGCTCCGTTGTCAGGACTGGGGCAAGGCGAACTCCGAGAAGTACAACAAGCTGAAGTCTAATTTCATCAGGTCCATGAGACGTCTGGCGAAGAAGGCTCCGGTGAAGTACTATGGTGGTTCGTACTACATGTTCAACGGAAAGATATACGAAGCTGTTCCGAAGGTAGTCCTCGAACAGGCTTACCAGCTGTTGCTCCTTGACCTTGCAATGGCTCCTATGCTCGGAATCAGTACGGTGATGAACAAGTCGTTCATGGAGGTGATAGAGTGCTACAACCTGCTGAGGCCTACCTTCGACATCGTGGCTTTCGCCAACGGAGTTGTTGACTTCGGCAGTGGGTTGAAGTATCCGAACGTGATGCCGTTCTCTCCCGAGTACCATGTCACATACTACCACCCATACGACTACAATCCGAAGGCGAAGTGTGACAGGTGGATGAACTTCATCAAGGAGGTACTTCCGGACAGGACATCGAGGATGATCCTCCAGATGTTCCTCGGTCTCGGTCTCATACAGAGAGGTACTGCATACAATCCGTATGAAGGGAAGGAGTCATCGAAGATTGAACTCTGTCTTCTCCTTATAGGTACAGGAGCTAACGGAAAGAGCGTCATCTTCGACGTTGCCTGCAACATATTCGGAAAGGACAGGATAAGCAAGATGGACTACGCCGACCTCACTGCCGACGGAGACGAGGGAATGAGGGGAAGGTATCCTATCAGGAACGCCATCTTCAACTGGTCCTCGGATTCAGACCCGAAGAAGTTCGGAAGGAAGAACACCGGAATGTTCAAGAGGCTCGTGAGCGGTGAGCCTGTTCCGATGAGAAAGCTGGGCAGGGATATCCTTGAGGGAAATTCAATCCCCTACCTCATCTTCAACCTCAACGAGCTTCCGTTCCCCGATGATGCATCACTCGGATTCATCAGACGCTTGCAGTATGTGAGCTTCGATGTCACCATCCCGAAGGAGAGGCAGGACCCGGAGCTGGCGAGCAAGATTATCCGTGAGGAACTGAGCGGAGTGTTCAACTGGATATTCCGTGGCGCGATGGAACTGAGGAGCAGGAAGTACAGGTTCCCGGCAGCGGAGGGCAGCAGGAGACAGCTCCTCATCTCCCTTCTCGGCAGCAATCCTATCTATGCCTGGATAAGGGCGTACGGAATGAGGTACAGCCCGGAGGCGAGGGGTGAGATTTCCGAGTGCATGCTTGCCAAGGAGATGTACGAGAGGTTCGTCGAGTTCTGCAAGGTCAATGATGTCGAGGAGAAGGATATCCCTACAATCCAGAAGTTCGGAAGGGACATGAGCGAGAAGTACCGGTTCTTCAAGAAGAGGTCTCAGGGTGGCATGACCTATCAGGTTTACGGCGCCCAGATGATAGACCTCAAGCAGGAGGTTCTCATTAACGACGTAAAGACAGCTATGCGTGGCGAGGAGGATATCAAGCAGCCGGATACATTCATCCAGCCAGACGATTAACGACACCGGTGGCCGCATGGCGGTGGGACATGCCTTCGGGTATAAGTCCAGGCAGACGGGAGGTTCGAGTCCCTCCCACGGTCGGCGGCCACCATTAAAACTGAATTCTATGATAGACAAGGAATATATCAAGGAGATTATCTCCCGTATCACGAATCTTAAAGCCGAGAAAAATATGGTTCCGGCCACCGCTTCGATGCAGGAGATTATGATTGTCATCCGCGATGATGCCATGGAGTGCATGAGGACCATGTGCAACGAGAGGGAGATTGCGGTGAACAGAACGTTGAACAGTGTTTCATTCAAGTGCCTATGAGAAGGCATCACAATCCGAACAAGGTTCCGCCGTTCAAGCCGGACCCTGAACATTGGACTAGGAAGGTTCATTCCTGGAAGGCGAAGGTCGTTTATGAGACTGAGGGTGACGCTTGGGAGTTTCTGAATCAGAATCCGAGGTTGGAGGCACTTGGGTGGCATCCTTACTTATGCAAGGTCTGTTCAAAGTGGATATTGGTAAATTACATAAACAATGAGCTTATGAAAGGTAGATACTCTTGGAAATATAAAAATAGACTCAGGTCTATGTACGACATGATAGAGGAAGGTCTTTTATTCTTTCTTATTGACGAGGTAATATCTGTAGATTCCGGATGCTTCCTTCATGAATTTAAGAATATACGGTGGAAGACATTGGATAATACTCCAACGCCGTTTTTGGTAGAGATAAAGGATCAGGACGCGATACTGAGGCCATTCAATACCCAGATAAGCAAATTGGAAGGCTTTCGGGATGATGGGGCTATCGTTATTCCTGCAAGAGATTTTCTTTTTAAAACTAACTTAGCTTGTGGTAAATAATATGGAAATTAAAGTTAATATTTTAGGAAAGGTCACATTCAGACAAGGAGAATGTATTGAAGACAAGAAAAAAGCAGAACTGTATCCGTTCGGGGAGGGTATTTACGCAGTAATGGATGGAGACAATTTTGTATGTCTAAGAATTGTGTCCGACAAAAGACACAGCGAAGAAAAAGGTGATTATTATGAGTCCATAGACGAAAACTGGACACATCCAAGAATCTGTAGCTGCGTCGATATTATAGAGCATGAAGAAAGGCTGAAAGAATATATCGACAAGCGTTTCGGCCGCCTTGAAGCTATTATTGGAAATGCCAACGAGGGTATTAGTAGTGTAAGCGAAGAACTTGGTGGCTTTATAAATGATTCTCATGACGATTTTTGTTCTATCGAGAGATCTCTTGAAAGAATAGAAAAAGATGGTGTTGGTCGTGGAAGTGGTATCAGTGAAAAAACTTTGTTGACAGCTATCGAGATTGTATCAAAACAAAAATAGTTGAGATATGAAGAAGAAAGGATATTACGAATACTCAAACGGGATTTACCCGAGGAGACTGTGGGTTCACATCGGAAGGGATTTGGACGAGCTGATAGATTCCTGTTTTGATGAGTGCGACCATCCTGATGCGGACTACGGAGGTGTTACTTATGATAAGGCCATCAGGAAGCAAGATGACGCATACGGCGTTCTCGTTTCTTTCAAGTGTATAAAGGATATGTCAATGAATTATTGCTGTCACGAAGCTTCTCATGCCTGCGATGCTATCGAAGATGCTATTGGCATGGAGCATGGCGGCGAGCCTTCTGCCTATCTGATAGGTTGGATTGCCTCTTGCATCAACAAGGCTCGTTTGGGTTTAGGCGATTTTATTGAGATTGAGAATGATGAAACTAATTAGCAAAGAAGAAGTGAAGAAAAACCATAAGGACATTCTTGGTTTGGATTTGTTGTTTGCGGAGAATTTTCCTCCATATAGTAGATTTTTGGAAAAATGTTTAAATACTTAAAATACATCATGTACGTCGGCATCTGTGGCTACGTGCATACAAAAGGAGAAATAGCTTATGGATAAAAATGAGAAATTAAAACTAGGTTACATTTACTTTGCACCTAAAGAGTTTTTCCTAAATAATTCCGTCGGAAAGCTAAAGCAGCAAATAGAAAGTAATGCGGATGTCCGAGAGAACGGAATGGTTATGTGTGCGGTTATTGAGGATATGAATTCTGTTTTTCCACACAAATCGGAATATGCAATAGCAGTTAAGCAAAAAGAGTTTGCACCTCCAATTAGGGCTTATGTAAATAAGGACTATGACTTTGAGTGCTTTAAGCAACTTTCGAAAGCAGAAATGAAAGTTTATGGTCTGCTTTGGTTTTGTTTTGGGGTTTAATATAGAAGGAAATAGCTTATGATTAAGAAAGAAGATATTAAGGTAGGTCTTGTATTCACTTTGTGTGAAAGAAGGGAAAAGGATGAGAGAGGGTGGATTTTGCATTCTATAGCATCTGGGGGATTCGGTGTTCTGCTTAAAGACAAAGTGGATCTTCCGGTCTTGTTCAAGATAGTTGATATAAAAGATAACCGTGTTACAATCGAGACGATACGTGAGTTTTTTGTGATGGGAAATAGTCACAATACGATTTTTGGTAAATTGGAGGAACAGTGGACTACCACAACATTCTGTTTTGGTATAGAGGAATTTAACCGAATTATTACAGAAACAGGAAAAAAATGGTTGTCTATGGAAGAAATCATCAATTTGCGTAAGTGGACAAACAGTCTTTCAGAAGAAACCGTAAACAAACTGAACGGAGTGCGCGACATGTCGCAAGATGTCATGCTCTTTAATAGAATTACGGGGGAGATGCAAGAAACCTATATCAAGAAGAATCACGACTACGGAAATGCCTTTTCTGAGATGTATGATGAGCTTGGTATCAACTACGGCTACGGAAAGATACGAGAGAAAGTGAATCGTATCAAGACGTTGAAGGATAATGAAGCGCAAGTTGCTAACGAACCATTGGAAGATGCTCTTCTTGACTGCGCTAACTATTGTATCTTGACATTGATGGAATATCAAAAACGTAAGGAACATGGAGCAGACTGATTACACTTGCAAGGATTGTTTCTTCTTTAAGGATGGAACTTGTAATAACCCTAATGAGATTAGGTTTACTTCTGAGGAGAATCCATCTTGCACAGATTTCGAGTATAAGGAAATAAAAGTTGAACTTTAAAATATTGTTATCATGGCATTACCATTTGGAAAGACTATCAAGACAAGACACTTCACCGTGCTGAAGTTCAGCAAGAGCTTGTCTAAGAAAGAAGTTGCTTCACTCAGAGAGGATATCCCTGCTGATATCAAGAAGCATTTACAGAGAGGCTCGCTGCCTTTCATCAAGATTGCGGACATTGCCGGCACATGGGGAATCGAGTACTCTATCGGTACATCAATGTACGCTGCGCTCGATGAATGTATTCCTGTTGCTGTAGGAGACCATTATGAGTTCTCCAAGGATGATGGAAACATCATCGAGGCATTTGCCCAGCTTATGTATGCGGATACATCGTTGCCTGGCGATGCAGAATACACGGCAGGTAAGTTGAAACTCCGTGACGAATACATTGCTCGTGAGGCTGAAAGAAGAAACGCTGCTGCCGATGAGGGTAAGACAGAAGAGCAGCTTCGCAAGGAGAGCGATGAGGCCGTACAGGAAGTCATCGACCGCGATAAGCACGCCGAGACTCTTCTTGAGATGGCAGAACAGATTAAAAAGGAAGGAGGCAAGGATGAGCGATAAATTGCTTGAGGTCGTTCAAGACCACACTTCCTTAGTACAGGCGCTCCAGTTCATTTTGGAGGCCGCAGAGACGAAGAAACTGCCATCATACGGAGTTCTTCCTACGTTTAATGACGATATGCTTGAAGATCAGGTGCGAATTGCGCTTGAACTCATCACCGGAGAGAAGTATCCCTGATTGAGTTTATATTTTTCTTCTACTTCATTATATATAAAAAAGTAAGGGCGGCATCTGTGAAGACACCGCCCTTTTTAACCAAAATTTTAGAATTACGATTTACAGATAAGAATCCGAGAAATACGTAATTGTTTGCAAAAGTACTTAGTTTTATTGGGATTTCAAGTAAAAGAAAAATACTTTAACACGAATTTAACACTAGAGCATGCGAGTTTTGCTCTTTATGTCGTTCAGGGCAAGGAGACCGACGGCATCAGCCATCATTTCATAGCCCTTGCAGAACTCGCTGCCGATGTTGGCGTACAGACCGGGATCGTCTATCTTTCCTGACGTATCCTTGTTCATTACCTGTCCCTGCGCCTTGAAGAACTCCTTCTGAAGGTCATCCATCTTCTGGAGGATTGTGTCGATACCTGGATTAGTCATGGCTCTCTTCCTCCTTTCCCTCCTGTATTCCTGCAAGAGCTAGGAGTTCAGAGAACTTGTTGTCGTACCAGAGTGCCTGTGTCTGGTTCTGTGCGTGAGGGTTGCGGGCGTTCTGACCGAATTTCTCGAACTTCTCTGGAATGACTACCCAGGAATGGGTCTTGCCGCCCTTGCCCGGACGTGTCATTCTCTCTACGATTCCCTTTGATACGAGAATCTTGTTGAACTCAGCCGATGACATCTTGACGTTGTGGGCCAATAGCAGGTCCTTTGCTGCGTGGACGGTCTTCTCGTCCATCACGTAGTCCGGTGTCGGCAATCCGAGAGGGTCTGCGATTGTCTTCGCAATCTGAAGCTTTGACGCATCGTTGAGGTTGAGGAACTTTGCGAGGAACTTCGCTGCCTGGATCTTGTCAGAGAGCTTTGGCTGAGATGGCGACTGCTGAGGCTGCTGAGCGAACTTAGGCTCTGCCTTGCCGGTCTCCAACTCTTCCCATCTGTTGATGATCTTCTCTCTTAAAACTGGATTGTATCCAGAGGCAAGAATGAGAACGCCCTTGTAGGTGAGCTGATAGCAACGCTGCCGACGGTTGCTCTTGTCGATGTAGGAGGTCAGTCCAAAATTGGACGCATCTACTCCTTGCTTTAGCAATTCATCGATATCACGAAGAATGTGCTGATGTTGTTTACCTGTTGCATTGGAAATCTCCAATGAACTCATAGTCTCGCCCATTTGGGCAATGATGTTTAAATTTTCCATCATGTGTTGAAGCTATTAAAACATAGGGAGAGTTTATCAAAAAGGAAAGCGGCCTCCCATTTGCGCTGCTTCAACACTATGATGCTGCATCCCGCAGTTATATATATGTTACGCAAATAGAGACCGCTTATATTGTATATTTAGTCGAAAGCCATTTCTGGCTATCGTAAACGTTCTTCTAAAATGAATGGTGGGTATATAAAATGCCCACTCTATATGTTAGGCATTAACCGATGCCATGCGGAATGATATAACATCATTAGTATTGAAGCACTGCAAAAGTACGAAAAAATCCGCAATCTCTTGTCAAGAAAGCGGATTTTAACATGGATTTAACTATTTCTTCTTCTTTTGAAAGTCTGCCTGACCGTTTTTGAACAAGATGCACTCACTACAGGTTCTTGGTAGAGACAGAGGCAAGTAATAGTGTACCACGCTTGACTCCGTATCAATCTCGTCCTGCTTAATCTTGGAATAGTCAGCTATCATGGCAGTCGTCTTTTGCCACTCTGGAGAGCCAAACTTCTGCTTGCGCTGGGCGATAACGAGGTTTCTCAGAATCTCTTCCTTCGAGGTAGCCTTAATAAGTTCCTCCTGGGTGAGTTCGTCGCTATTCTCGTTCTTCGCTTTCTTACCCTGCACCTCTGCGATTCTCTTCTGAACGGACTCCTGGGCTTCAAGCTTGTTCATTTCTCCTTCGAGGAAAGACTTCTCCCAGTTGAGACCTTCTCCTTGGAATGCGATGGCCCAACTGTCACGGACGGACATGCCAGAACCGCGGAGACTGGCGTAGATGTAATAGCGAGGATCTTTCATCTTGAGAGCCTTCGCCTTCTTGTACGTATCGACGGATAACGTGTATCCTTTTGTTTCTTCAATCATAGTCTTATTTCTTTTTATTATCCTTGAACGCAAATAAAGTGTAACAACAACACGAAACGTGGAATGGAGGATATGGATCTTTGAAAGAATGGATACCAGCATCGGCTTCATTTTGGCAGATTTCACACGGATAACTACTTCCTCTCTTGACGTAGAACCCGATAGCCTTGTTCTCCTGCCCATACTCCTGCTCTGCCTGTCCCCACGCCAAAGCAATCACTTGAGAAGCATTTCTTACGATATTCTGATAGGCGTTCTTGTAGTAACCCTTTCCGTAAGAAGGAACATCGATGTTAATGTCCTTTCTCTTCGCCTTGGTAATGACTGATGTGTGATATGGGTCCTTGTAGCCTGTTCGGATGGAAGATAGTAGCTGCTGGTCTGAATATCCCATCAGAGTTCCTGCCTTGATCATCCTCACGATGTCTTCAGCAAAGTTTCCGAGATAGACAGCGTTTCTTTCGGATGTCGTCTTTCCGTAGATGTCGCTGACGAGAAATGATTCTATGTTCTCGCTGTCAATCCCGAGAATCTTGCATGAAGCCTTGGAGTAAGCAGAGATGTAACTGTTGATGCTCTCCTCTGCCTCAGCAGTAACATTCTTGGCATAAGAGAGCAGGGCTGACTCGTTTGTGAGCCTGCCCGCACCTCTATATCGCTTGCTTGCGGTAATTATCTTCTGTGTCGATTTCCAGAGGATATCTGCAACATGATCCTCGCAGTTTCGGATTGCCTGCAAGCGCTTCCTACTGTAATCGACGGAACGTTTTAACTCATCCATAGGCTATTAATGGGTTTGGTTGTAGTGTTTCCAATTGTTATTGTCGTCCACGTCATTGTTGTTATTTTCGTCCCATTTCTTGCCACTGCGATTCGGTCTACCTGCCTTGCGACCACCGCCGGTGTTTATGTCGTTACCGCCCTGCTGTTTGTTGATTCGCGCAGTAGCCCTCTCCTCCTCGATGGCATTTTGAGTTTCGTTATCCGCACGCTGCATATCCATGAGAAGGTCTTGCTGGTCTTCCTCCTTTTTCTCACGCATGATACGCTCATACTCGGCTGTCTTAGGGAAGTCTGGGCAGCGTTCTGAAGCCGTCTGCTTAGAGAGGAATCCGTTCTGAACCGCGGTTGCGATATTTGTAATCTGCTCTGTGTTATTACTATGTACGTATGGACTTATCCACGCATTGATTGGAAGTCCAGACATCGTAGCGACGCAGTTTTCATCAGTACCGATACCGAACTGGCAGATGCGGAGAATCTTGTCCAGGAATGGCTGTAACTCCTGTGCATCGTTCATAGCTACCTCCAATGCAGGAGAATAGAGAAGCTTGATGGCCACACCTGGGAGGTCACCTGACTTCAGCTCAGGCGGCTTTACCGTGAATGACAGCTCGTAGATGAGGTCATACGACTTGTTGAGCTGTGTAGCGAAAGCATCAGAGGCATCCGTACCATTCAAGAACTCAGCCTTGCCATTGGTGTCGGTAATCATGATGGTCTTCGCAGAACCAGTCATATCGTCGCCTGTTATAGAGATGTCCTCGCCATCACCAGTGAGTGTAAGGATTGGGAAAGCGTATGCCTTGTTGTTCTCGCAGAGATACGAGAATGCCTCCTCATAGTCCTCGATGTTCTTCTGTACCATAAACCAACAAGGTCCGTTGTCGTTACGGGCATAGGCTACCGGCACGAACTGGAAGCCGTGGTCTTTTTCTTCGATAAGCGTATAGTCATCGATTCCGAAAATCTTGGCAATCTTCGTAATCACCTCTTTTACCTTTCCAGACTTGACAGCCTTCTTGAATCGATAGAACTTCTGATTATCCCAAGCCTCAACATACTCGGTCTTCTCGTTACCCTCATCATCGTAGTCGTAGTACTTTCTCGCAAAGCACAAGAGGTCGCCGGTGAGCGAATCGAAGTGAGGGTACAGGATGTCTCCACGATCATAAGAAAGAGTTCGTGTGCAGAATTTCTTCTTCTCGTCGAAGAATCCGACGATTGCACATTCTGCAACCTTCAGATATGCACTTACTGCCTCGAAGAAACGAATCTCCATATCGCGCATAAGCCAACCCTTCTTGAACACATCGAGGGTCTTCTGATTCTCCTCGATCTTCTTCTCGTTCTCGTAGTCATCACCATCAGCAAGCTCGAACTGAACGTCGTTACCGGTCAGGTGCAGCAGATGCTTTGTGTGGATGAGCTGCTGGAACGCAAAGGCTGTGCGCTGAATCTTCTGGCAGTACCACCTGTTGTTCTCCGGGTTCAGCTTCCAGATGTCCGGGTATTCCTTCTCGTCCATAATTCTATGTGCGGATGGATAATACTCACGCAGGAAGTCTGCCTGCGTCTTAATACGGCGATACATGGTATCTTCTGGCATCGTTCCGTCATAATAGTCAGGAACGATGTCGCTTACAGTCGAGTGCTTCATGTATCCCGAAGGAGTAAGCTCGTAGAATGGCTTCCTTACGAGCAGCTCCCTTACATTATTTACCTTGATAGCATCCATAATCCTTTTACCTTTTTATTTTTCTTTTTTGTTAAACTGAATATCATTACATAGAACCAAGACTCAAAGAAGTCAGGTGAGTGCCCGACATATTTCTTGGCCTTCTTTTTAGGCATAAGTTTAAATCCCCTATCATCTCCATCCTCGTCACGTCGGAGCATCTTTCGCTCCTTTTGGAGAATTTGTCTGAGGGGGACTTTATCGAATCCGTCACCAGAATACTTTCGTTCCAGCAGTTGTGAGTCGATGGATATTTTCTTCTCTTTCACCATCTTGTAGAATAACCAAGCGCATTGAGACTTTAAGTCCTTGTATAAGTACTTTATTCCCTCCTCTTCCTTATGATTGGCAGGGATAGGGGCCGCCTGGTTGTTGAATGGGACGGCATCCTTGAAGAATCCCTTGAAATACTGACCGATACCCTGCATATCGTAGGTGAAGTTGCATTCCTCAACACCCCACTCACGTAATCTTGCCTGGACAACAGAAACGAGCGTCTTGGAGTCGATTCTAGACACAATGAGGTCTTTGCAATGGTTTCCTTCCCAAAGCCACATTACGAAGTTATCGCCGCCGGTGAATGCAATATCGGCTGAGGCTCTACGCTTTCCGTCTCCTATTTGTTCCGCATTGTCGTAGATTTCATCAAGGTCTTCCATCTTGATCATGTCATCCCCGGCAGCTTTCCAGTTCCAGTTGGCTTCAAGGTCTCGCATACGCTGTTCCTCATCCTGCTGGGCAAGGTTGGCGATATATGAAGCATCGGTAGAGATAAGCTTGATATTCTCTGATACATCGGCGCGGATGAACGTTGCCGACTTGATGAACATTTCGAGCTTTGTATATCCAAGCTCCTCGTAGCTGTCCTTCCAAAGGCTGTCAATAATGCCCTTACACTGCTCGTACACCTCTTCTCTTGTATTGCCCCAGTAGATTGAGTCCGGCGTATCGCCATCCATAAAGCAGTAGCGGATAACTCCGTCTCGCTCCGGTATGATGTATCCATTCTCGTCAACCCACCAGTCAATGAACTTTCGCACCCAGGATTCCGGGTCAGGGTTACAGGTTATCCAGAAGCGGTTTCTGATATGAGCTGCATTTCGGTTGTTGGTCAAGAGATACTTGAACTTCTTGTATGGGCACTGAGTACCCTCATCGATGCAGACGTATGCATACTGTCGTCCCTGGAATCGAGTCTTGAAGTCCTGGTAGGCTCCTGCGTAGTATGAGAACTTAAGCCATCCTCCGTTATCGAAGTTCCAGGTCATGTCGTTCTGCGACTTATTGTAAGTTCCGAATTGGGAGAACAATTTGTAAGAGTCGGTCACCAATGACTGCAAGTCGTCTTTTTCGTTACGAAGGATTGTTGCATGAAAATCCGGATTCTTGATATCCTTCAGGACTTCCATAAGGGAAGAGAATGATTTCGAGCCACCTCGCGAGCCTCCAACTATCTTAATATCAGCATCAATAGACAGCATACGCTCCTGGCCGCCACGCTGAGCTATAATCTTCAGCTTGTCGGGATGCTTCTTGTCGGTGTCTCGTAGAGACTGGATATACTCTTGAGTGTAAATCGGCTCTCCGTTATCCAATTTTAATTCTGAAAATACATCTTTCTGCATAAATATACAATTAATACTGCAAAAATATACAATTTTTCTTGTATTATTGCATATT
>ERZ1034669.97-NODE-97-length-39999-cov-10.323703_pt1 | contig 39999 bp, 29 predicted proteins | sample MGYA00520705_ERZ1034669 | MGnify/ENA primary metagenome ERZ1034669 (study PRJEB33766, sample SAMN09781766) | gut metagenome | biome: gut microbiome | host: Homo sapiens | place: Madagascar | study: EMG produced TPA metagenomics assembly of the PRJNA485056 data set... | reverse complement strand
AAAAAAATAATAAAAAAACGGAGAAAACGGCAATTTCAGCCTATTTCCTCCGTTTGCGTATTTCATCTGCCTGTCCGCGTAGGGAAGACCTGATATGAACCACTCCGGATTTCGATATGGAAACGCCATCCTTCGAAATGTTCTCCGCAAGTTCGCGGTAATTTGCTTCTTTCCTATCCAGCCGTTTCTGTATGACAGCCTGTGTTTTCTCATCGAAGAGGGATAAGGGACGGACCGTAAGAAGAAACTCAATGGCTTCGATATCCCGCTGTGCACTATTCAAAGACCGGGAGAAGTTTGCACTATCACAGATGGAAAGACGGTTATTGATGTTCCTTTCTTCTTTATTGATTCTGGCATTTTCAAAGGTGAACCTGCCTTGATTCGCACCGATAAAGGAAAGGAAGACCGAAATCTGATCCGATCTTTTTAAATAAAGGACATGTTTTTCCCGTCGTTTGATGTATTTAAAGCCCCTGCTCTTCTCTTCCTTGAAGGTAAGAAGCTTCTTCTTTACTGCCAAAGCATCATTCTTATCCGTAAAGGCCATTTCAAGATAGTAGGAAGTATGGGCAGAAGATGGATTGTTGACACTCCCGTTCGCAAGGAAGCATCCAATCAGAAAAGAGGATAGGTTCTTCCGGTGAAGCCTGTTCTTGGGAGGGATCCGTTCAATACCATCCTTGAAGACTTCAAGTTCCTCCCTCCTATCATAAAGGTGCTTGTCTCGGACAGAGATACGATAGATCACGCCCTTCTTAAAACGGGTCTTCTTTTCGTAGGTGATCCTCGGCGTCCTTTGATACACATCCTTCAAAGAAGAATAAATCAGCTTACAGACCGATGCGATTTCGGTTCTCAATTCCAAAGAAGGTTTGCTTCCAATCGAAAAGACAGCTCCGTTCCGGATAAATCCGGATAGAAGGCTTTTCTTCTCTTCGGTTGTATAAGAGCGGGCACTCAGCTCGCTCTTTACCTGTTTGGTAAAGCTGACTTCTCCTGTTTCCATATCGGCACCTCTACAAGAAACAACAACTAGTCTTCGTTTTTCAGATAATCGCTATGTATCCTTGTCGCTGCAAGAGATCCATCGCTGACTGCCCTTGTCACCTGACGAAGAGGCGTGTTCCGGCAGTCTCCGATGGCATAAAGGTTCTTGACCTTCGTACGCCTAAGATCATCTGTGACAAGATATCCTTTCTCGTCTTTAATCGAATCAATTTTAACAAAGTCGGTCTGCGGCCTATCTCCAACAAAGAGGAAAAGACCAGATCCCGTTAAGGTTTCCTCTTCTCCGGTATTGTTGTTCTTGATGGTCAGAGACTGGAAAGACGTATCTCCATCGACAGAAATCGGTTCATAAGGAACATATAGTTTCGTATTCTTCAAGGAAGTAAAGTGACGGACTAATCCTTCTTCTGCTTTCAGCTTTTCATGATGGGCAACCAAAGAAACGTGATGACAGATAGAAGAGAGATAAATAGCTTCCTGGAAAGCCGAGTTTCCGCCGCCGATAACAAGAACATCCTTTCCTTTATAGAATGGACCATCACAGATAGCACAGGTAGAGATACCTCTCCGCTTAAACTTCTCTTCTCCCTTCAAAGGAAACGGACGCGGCTTTAATCCATTGGCAAGGATGACATAGTAGAAGTCATCTTCCAAAAAGTCGCCCTTCACATGGAAAGTCCCATCGGAATTCAAAGTCAGTTCCTTGATTTGTTCATAATTGACCGGAATCGAGAAATCGTTCCTCTGTTCTTCCCTTGTCCTAGCAAGTTCCGGACCAGATCCGTTCCGGTAACCAGGATAGTTTTCAATCTTATCGGTCAGATTGACTTTTCCGCCAATGTTTTCTTTTTCAAAACAGACCGGTGTCCTTCCATAACGTTTCAGATAAATACTTGCACACACACCGCCAGGACCAAGTCCGATAACGGCGACTTTTTTCTTATCCATTTTGTACTACTCCTTCTTGTTTTTCTCAGACAGTTCTTCTTCTTTCGCTTTCAGAAGCGAAAGATCCCTATCTTTCCGTTCATCGACAGAAGAAATATCCTCTCTGGATAATTCCCTGACAAGCTGATCTTCTGTCTCAATATAGCAAGACTTAAGATAACGGACTTTATTCAGCCTGCCTTTCTTAGCCCTATAGTTAAGAACATGGTTCAGGATAATCAGAAGAAGACCGATGCCGATATAGACACCTGCCCTGACATAAGACTGATAAGAGCCCTTATCAGCACCAGTAGCAGCACCAGAGTCATTTCTCGACCTAATAAACTGCGGGTTACGAAGCGGCTCAAGAACCCTACGGACCAATCCGTAGATGATAAAGTAAGCGAAGCTCTTATCTCCGTTCACGAAGTGCTTTCCTTCCACAGCATTCAATCCATACTGAAGGAGGAAATACCCCATCAGATTCAAGACGCCTTCCACTAAGAACAAGGGAGCAGCAATCGAGCCAGAAGGAAGTCTCTGGCTGACGGATGCACTTCCCATCAGCTGTCCGTTATAGAAGTATTGACCCCTTAAATGATTTCCGTTCTGCCTATTATTCGTAATAAAGGAAGGAAGGAAATTCCATGCAGAAGGAGAGACGGCATGTCCAAAGACTTCCTGATTAAAGAAGTTACCCCAGCGACCGAACCTCTGTGCAAGAAGAATCGTCGGAACAGCAAAGTCCCTGATTTTCAGAATCGATGTTCCCTTTCTTCTTAAGGCAGCATAAAGAACACCGGAAATAACGCCAAGAAGAGCACCACCTTGAATCGCAAGGCCGCCTTCCCAGAGAGCAAAAGGAGCATACCATTTTCCTGCCGATGGAGCACAAGTCGGCCAGGTGGCAATCACGTACCAGATACGGGCACCGACAATCCCCCTAGGAAAGGCAACCAAAAAAATCGTATTAAAGAAGTCCCATCCACGGAAGCCATCCTTACGGGCATGATAGTTGGACAGAAACAAAGCAAGAACAGCACCGATTACAATGCAGATCGCATAAAAACGAATAATCGGATGTTGGAACGGAATTCCAGGATAATAACCAAGGATATTCATTATTTCTTTATAATCTCCTTCTGCCGTTTTTCAGAGATTTCAGCAAGACGGCGCTGGAACTCGTATCCTGTATCATAGCCATAATCCTTTAACTTATAGTTTGTCACTGCAGTCTCGATGATTTCCGCAATGTTTCGTGCTGCTGAGACCGGAAGACGAACAAGCGGAATCGACTCATTCAGAATCTCATAACGTTCTGTTTTCCTTCCGATTCTTTCCATCGGCTGGTTTTCGGAGAACGGAACAAGGTCAATGACCCTCTTAATGTGGGCACGCTTTGCCAAAGAGTTGATTCCGAACCTACGGGAAACATTGATGATTCCGATACCGCGGACCTCCATCCTTCCGTAAATGGATTCCGGACAGGTTCCAATAAGCTTGCCGCGGACTGATGCAATATCAACACGGTCATCCGCAACAAGCCTATGTCCCTTCCGGATCAATTCCAAGGAGACCTCCGATTTACCAACGCCGGATTGTCCCCTTAAAAGGACACCGACACCATAAATGGAAAGAAGACAGGCATGAACCGCAGTCCGAGGAGCTAAGGCCTCGGATAGATAGACATAGAGCTGACTTGCCAGATAAGAGGTATCGGCAGAAGAAGAAAACAAAGGTGCGTTCTTTTCCTTAGCCGCACGGAGAAGAGGATCTGGAATCGGAGAGTTATGGGTCACAATAATAGCCGGGCATTCCTCCGAGCAGATTTTCAATGAATTATGGTAAATGAAATCCGGATCCGAGTCCTTAATCAAGGCCCTTTCCTTATTTCCAATTAAATCAATACGGTTCTTCTGATGGAACTGGAGAAGTCCGAGCCTTTCAAGGCCAGGGCGATCAATTTCCGCAACCTGAACAGGGCGGGATAAAGACTTCCTGTCTCCATTGACGATCTTGAATCCAAAATGATTCGCTAATTCCAAACTAGTAAGCATATCCGATTCCCCTTCCTGTTTCTTTATTCCAGTTCAATTATACACGAAAGACGAGTTCTTCTTCTCTTTATTCATCCAAAGGATGAGAGCTTAAGTATTTTTCTTTCTGAAGTTCTTTTTTCAGATAGAAGCCAGTATAGGATCCTTCACAGTTCACAATCTCATCCGGTGTACCTTCAAAGACAAGATTTCCGCCTCTATCACCGCCTTCTGGGCCAAGGTCAACAAGGTAGTCCGCACATTTAATGACATCCAGGTTGTGTTCAATGACAACAACCGTATTTCCAGCATCGACAAGACGGTTCAAGACAGTAATCAGCTTTTCGATATCATAAGGATGAAGGCCCGTTGTCGGTTCATCTAAGATATAGAGAGTGGAACCATCGCTAGACTTTTCAAGTTCATAAGCAAGCTTGACACGCTGTGCTTCACCACCGGAAAGAGTCGTAGAAGACTGACCCAGTTTCCTATAGCCAAGTCCGACATCGCATAAAGTCTTTAGCTTACGACGGATATTGGCATAAGCAGAGAAGAAGTCGACCGCTTCTTCCGCACGCCTATCTAAGACATCCGAGATATTCTTGCCCTTATAGCGGATTTCAAGAACATCATCCGTATACCGCTTGCCATGACAGACATCACAGGTGACATAGACATCCGGAAGGAAGTTCCTGCTGATTCTCTTTACACCAGCACCTTGGCAGGATTCACAACGTCCTCCTTTCCTGTTAAAGGAGAACATCGACTTCCCCATGCCCTTAATTCTAGCATCCTGGGTCTGAGCATAAAGATCACGGATATCATCAAAAACCTTTATATAGGTGGCAGGGTTGCTTCTAGGTGTTCTTCCAATTGGTTCCTGAGAAACATTTATTACCTTAGAGATGGACTGCAGATTTTCAATACAATCGCACTCTCCTTTATCGCACTGATACCCAAGCTGCGAACGGGCGGTCTTATAAAGAACCTCATCAATCAGAGAAGACTTACCAGAACCAGAAACGCCAGTAACAACCGTAAGGCATCCAACCGGAAGAGAAACATCAATATGCTTCAGGTTGTGACAATAGGCGTTCTTGATTTCAAGCCTCTTATGATAGCTTCTGCGTTTACTAGGAATGGCAATCCTCTTTCTTCCGGAGAGGAAATCACCCGTCAAAGAGTCTTCATCTTCCCTAAGTCCTTTCGGAGTTCCGGAATAGATGACTTCTCCGCCATGATCACCAGCTCCTTTACCCCTGTCGACAACATAATCGGCAGCAAGGATGGTATCCTCATCGTGTTCTACGACAATCAAGGAGTTACCAAGATCACGCCTTTCCTTCCTGGTATTGATCAGCTTATCATTGTCCCGTTGATGGAGACCAATCGAAGGTTCATCAAGAACATAAAGAACTCCGGTGAGCTTACTGCCAATCTGCGTTGCCAAACGGATACGCTGGCTTTCACCGCCAGAAAGAGTGGAAGCTTCCCGGGAAAGAGTCAGATAATCAAGTCCGACATCAATTAAAAACTTCAGACGGTTCTTGATTTCTGTAATGACCAAGTCTGCAATATTATGTTCCCTCTCACTCAATTTAAGATTCAAGAAGAAGTTATAGATCTTATCTAAGCTCCTAGAACAAAGCTCATGGATATTAAGGCCTCCGACACGGACAGAAAGAACCTGTTCGTTCAATCGAGCACCATGGCAGGTCGGACAGACATGCTCTGACCTAAAGGATGCATAATACTGCTTCCTCCACTCGGATTTGGTCGTCCTATAAAGACGATCGATTCGAGCCTTTAATCCTTCCGTAACATTCTTGACAATCTTAGAGCCGCTGGAAGTCTTATAAATGTATTTCACAGGTTCTGTCGGACCATAGATAACGATATCTTTCTGACGTTGGCTCAAGCGATTGAAAGGAGTACTAGTGGAAATATGATATTTTTCTAGAACAGCATAAAAGTCATTCCATTCAATCGTGTCATGATTATTCTTTGGAAGACATGCGATAGCACCATCATCAATGGATTTCGTTGGATCTGCAATCCTTAAAGAAGGATCTGCTTCGATTTTGACACCAAGTCCATTGCAATCCGGGCAGCAGCCCAGAGGATTATTGAAAGAGAAAAGACGAGGTTCCAGCCTAGGGACCGAGAATCCGCAGATTGGGCAGGACTGGTGTTCACTGTAAAGAGTCTCTTTTCCATTGATTTCAGCAACGACATAGCCGTTTGCAAAATCAAGAGCCGTACGAAGAGAGTTGAACAAGCGGTCTTTGTTTTCAGGGTTAATCAGAAGGCGGTCAATCGCAAAAGAAATCGTGTGTTTCAAATTCTTGTCTAGAACAGGAAGAGTCTCATAACGGGAAAGAGGGGAATTATCAATTTTGGCACGATTAAAGCCGGCAGAGAAGAATTTTTCCCTTGTCTGCCTATGCGTACCTTTCTCGTTCTGGACAACCGGTGCATAAATAGTCAGTTTGCTGCCAACTGGATTCTTCCAAATCGCATTGAAAATCTGCTGCAAAGAGGATGCCTTAATCGGAACATGATGTTCTGGGCAATAGGCAACACCGATACGAGCATAAAGAAGACGGAGATAATCATAGATTTCCGTTACCGTGCCAACCGTGGAGCGAGGGTTGTGGCTTGTTGTTTTCTGATCAATGGAAATAGCGGGGGAGAGTCCGTCAATGGAATCCACATCCGGCTTCGAAAAATCCCCTAAGAACCTACGGGCATAAGAGGAAAGAGATTCGACATAACGACGTTGGCCTTCTGCAAAAATAGTATCAAAGGCAAGTGTAGATTTACCAGAACCAGAAACACCGGAAAAGACGACAAGCGCATTCTTTGGAATGGTAACATTGACGTTCTTCAGGTTGTTCTCTCTGGCGCCTTTGACAACAATATAATCTTTATAATCACTAGTCATTGAAAAAACACCATCCTAAATACAATAGTTTACCAGAAACAGAGAAAGCAGTCGATTATTTGCAATAAACAGAAACAAGTCCGTCCGAATCAAACGGGTTCCTCTCTCCTTTAATCAAAGGAGAGACATAGTCCCTGTAGCTGTCTTTGATATTATCTTTCTTCTTTGACAGATAGGATAAAGGAAGCTTCTTTTCTTTGTTTGCGACTTTATCCAGTGGAACAGAAGAGAAGTTAATCTTATAGGAAGCCGACTCTGCTCTTTCCCTTGTCACCCTAACTCCGCTCCTTCCTTTCTTTGCAAAAAGGTAGGCTTTTTCACCACAGGCAGAGGCTTCTTTGATATCCGTTAAAGAAGGGACGAAAGTAGCAGCACGATTCAAAAGAGAAAGCTCGATTCCACGAGTCTTATAGCCCTTCTGGGAGACCAGAGAAGAAAGATAGTCTGCCACTCCACCGACCTGAATATTACCAAAACTGTCTTTTGCTTTCTGAGAGACAATGAGGTTTCCGTTCTTGTCACGGATACCTTCCGAGACAACGACAAGGCAATGCCCTTTCTTATCAAAAACAGAAGTTGCTTTGGATAGAAATTCATTAACATCAAAGATTACTTCTGGAACAAAGATAAAATCAGGAGTAATTCCTTTCTTCTTTGCAAGAAGAGAAGAAGCAGCAATAAAACCAGAGTCCCGTCCCCTAGTCTCAATAATATTGATGCGTCCTTTCTCATAAGAAAGATCATCTTTTCCAATCGCAATCACGCTATTTGCGACAAACTTTGCAGCACTTCCAAAACCTGGGCAATGATCCGTATAGCCAAGGTCATTATCAATCGTCTTTGGTATGCCAATGACCTTCACATCCCTTTTTGCTTTTTTCACCCTTTTACCAATCAAGGATGCAGAATCCATCGAATCATTTCCGCCATTAACGAAAAGATATCCGATCTGATACTCATCCAATGTCTTCAGGATAGACTGCCAGACAGGAGAAGAAAAGTCATCCGTGAGTTTGATTCTGGCAGAGCCAAAAGAAGCACCAGGAGTTACAAGCAGATCTTTAAAGTTCCGGTTGGATGGAATTAGTTCCAGTTTCCCGTTTAATAATCCGTTAACACCATAGCGAGAGACATAGAACTTTCCATGACTAAGATCGTTCTTGAACGCCTTATAGAGACCATAGAAGGAAGAATTGATGACTTGGGTCGGCCCTCCGGATTGAAAATAACAGACATTATTTCTCACAGTCGTCATATTTGAATTTCTCCTTTTGTTCAAAGTCTTTCCTTCCCTTTTTCAAAGTGACAATCGATTCGTATTTGGTATAGCGGTTCTTGATGGCAAAGAGTCCGAAAATCAGAATCCTGACAAAGAGGCCAAGCGAAGTCAGCATCCTTCCGAATTTGAAGTAAGGAGAGGAATAAGTCAGCTGATACTCAGCCTTGCCATTTGAGGCAAGGAAGCCGATAAAGCCACCCTGTGCTTTATAGGTATCGACTTCTTCTTTGACTGTCTCACCGGTATCCTCATCCGTAGAAAGCTGATAGAGTTTCCATCCATTCTGTAAAGGCCTGTTTAAGACAACGAACTTCTTCTCATCATAGTCCGTATTAAACAGGACTTCGTTTTCATTCCGGGAAACAATATGAATCTTGTTCTTCTTCAGATTATCCATTGCATCCTGATAGTCCCGGTTCCGGATAACATAAATGTTCGGTTTCTTTAAGACAGTCGGACTATCAACACTACCACCTTTGACCCTGCCAAGAATCTTATAGACAGGGCGGTCGGTATAGTAGCCATGAGCAGTCTGATAGCTAGAATAATACGGATAATTATAGGAAATCCTATGATCATCTTTATCAAAGAGACGCCATTCGATATTTTTATCGGAATTGATTCCGATATAGCTTCCTGTAGTTGGATCCCTTGGGTCTGCTTCCGGAGCTAAAGGAACATATTCACCCTTGCTATTGGTGAACTGAAGAAGGATCTTGGAATAATAGAGAACCGAGGCAGAATGCTTGTTTCCGTTCTTGTCTTTCAAAGTATCTAGGTCAAAGACGGTATCGGCAGGTGTGATTCCGTTTGCGTTTTCAAAAGGATGTGTCTTAGCATACTCCGACCTGCAGGTCTGATCGGATGGATTATCAAGGCTGCAGTACGCATAACCGCCTTTATCTTCCGGCCAGTTGGCAGAGTAGACGGTTGCAATCCTATGCCGATTATAGTTTCCGGAATAGTATTCAATCGGAGCGGAAGAACCATAGGTATAGTTTCCGCCAGTCACCGTAAGAGAGCCTTGGAAGGAAGTTGCATTGCGAGCCTGGTTTGTTTTGTCTCTAGAATCCAGTTCCTTATAAGAATAGATTTCTTTTCCGTTACCATAGAGTTTACCCATCCAGGACTGATTCTTATAGTAAAGATTAAGGAAATCCTCGTGTTCTAAGCTAGCAGCACGGAGAAGCGGATATTCGTTGATGTCTTCGCTTAATCCAAAATACAAGTCATCGTCATCGTTCTTATAGCCAAGATTGGTTGCCATCCAGCTAGAATCAATGACATTATCATATCCAAATCCTAAGTCTATGAAGTTCAGGTTCACATAAAGGGATTTGGTGCAATCTTTGGAAGACAGATACTTCTTGAAGGAGTCGGAGTAGTGAATTCCGATTTCTTCCTCTTCTACGCTTGTCAAATCAAGAACATTCTTGAAACCATACGGGATATCATAACTATTCGCAAGCTTAGTTCCGTCATAAGAGATAAATCTTCCCCTGGAATCTTTCCTGCTGCTTTCCTGAATCCGGTCGACCCTGTAGTATTTGACTCCTAAGAAGGTCTCCCTATTCTCACGGCGGTTGGTTAAACCCATCAGCCAGCTCTTGTAGTTATACGGAATTCGGCTGCGATCGATGAATTCCTGTGCTCCATAAGGATAGACCGAATGGAAAGAAGAAGTTCCCGAATAACCAAAATGCCTAGAGATATTCGGAGTATTCCGGTCCTGGCTATCCGAAAAGATACGGAAGTAATCCTCTCCGTTTTCCTCCTGTTTCAGTCTCGTTATGATTTCCGTCTGTAACGGAATGTCCTTACTCTGGTTGCTCTTAGAAAGCCCTTGTCCATAGATGGTAAGGTTAGCCCTGACAATGATATCCAAGGACATCCTTCCGATGATGACATAGGAATACTGCTTCTTATGGAAGAATGGACGGGTCACTAGATAAACAATCCTGGTCCAGATCAGGCTGCCGAAGATCAGCCACCTCTTCAAGTCCCACTCGGTTCCGGTATAGCTTCCTGGTTTCCTGCTGACTCCGTAAATCACTAAGAAACAGCAGATAGCCTGCAACGAAAGAGTAAAAATAGCAGCTAAATCAAGATAGGAGCGAGGAAGCTCTCTTCTTTTCTCGATTGCCTTTAAATCAAACACAATCCTCCAGCTGACAGGAAGAATGAAGTAACGTGCATAGGCAACAGTAAATCCAGAGAAGAGATAGAATCCAATCGGAGTAAAGATCAGGAACAGGGTTCCAAGCCTTCCTAACAGGTGGGAAACCTTCTTTTCCTTAATCGAATCCATGAAAGAAACGAAGAACCTTAAGAGCATCGGAGTGGTCGCATAAAGACCCGCCTGGCAGTTGTCATACCAATTGACGTTCATCAAGTTGGAAGAATAGCAACTATCCGACATAAAGAGGAAATTAAACAAAGGTGTGTACTGGTTCTGTTCCCTTCCACTTGGGAACGTGAAGACAGCCTTCAGCCTGTTTTTGAGTCCGTCTGCATTCTTAATGGCATCCAGATAAGAGTTACTCTGCGTACGTGGCCTGCTCTTAGCCACAGCAAGACCCGGAAGCAAAGTAAAGGCGCCAAGACACAAGGCTAGAATAAAGGACAGCCTTCCACAACCCATGACGGCATAGTTCTCATCCTTTGTCCGCTCTTTCCTCGTCTGGAAGAAACGGAACCTTGCATAGAGGAAAGCGCCAACCCTAAAAACAGCAAAGAAGAAATAGGATGCCCTAGCATTTAAGAAAAATCCGACTAAAAAGATTCTCGGATCCCGTTTCTTGATAATCCGTTCTAAGCCAAGGAAAATCAAAGGAAGAAAGGCAACAGAGTCAATGAAATGGAACCAGAGATAGCCAAAAGAATAACTGGAGAAAGCAAACGCAAGTGCTCCGATTCTTCTATTCTTTGGAGAGAATCCTAAATCCCCAAGATACCAATAGAAGAACCTACCGGCCAAGACCATTTTTGGAATAAATTCAAGGCCTTGCAGTGTCTGCAGCCATTCTCTCGGAAACGGAAGAAGAATCAAGACAAAGGGATCAAAAAGATAGTAGAAGGAGTTTCCACCGATATTATCGATGCCTAGGAAAGCGCTTCTATCCCACTGAGGAAAAACACCAGTACGGAAGAAGTAGTGCCAGTCATCGTATCCATTAAAGATAAAATTCCTCTCCTGCCTAGAATAATCTCCACTTAAAGGAATGGTGCATCGTTCATGCCTAAGCGTATAGACAAAGCAAAGAACTGCCACTAACGTTAGCAAATAAAACGTCTTCCTTCCTTCGCCAGGCTGAAGGAAGACCGATTTCAGCCAAGAAATCAAGGAAACGACCTTGTTTTTGGTTTGCAAAAGAAGAGCATGTCCTTTTTCAGACATCTTTTCTTTCAAACCATTCCAATCCATTTGTATTTTACTGTTCATAAGACTGCCTCTATTTTATAACAAGGATGGACTCTTTCCACCATATTCTTTTGAGCAAAAGCATGGGAATAGTTTATACTAGAGCCATGAATCGACAAAGCTTTAAGAAAAAAGTCGTTGCTTATCTTCACTCCCCCTTTTATCTTGTCTCCGTCTTTCTTCTTTCTTTCCTTTGTTTTCTTGTCCCACCTCCGTTTATCTATCTTCCAATCTCCATTCTTTCCTTGTTGTACTTCCTTCCTTTGTTCCAAGGCAACGGAATCTATTATTCCGGATTAGTCCTTTCCCTTTTGACCTCGTCCAGCAGGCCATTAAGGAACCGAAATCTTCCCGCTCCGCTTGTAATCTCTACCTGTGCTGTTTTCTTATCGAGGATCTTATTCCTTTTCATCCACAAACCCAAAAGGCACGTTAATGCCCTCTTCTATTTTCTTCTAATCCTATTCTTGTTGATCCTTACTTCCTACTGCATCAAATCAATACAGACAAACGAAAACTTCCGCCAATGCTGGTTCTTTATCATCTTTTTCTTTGTAGAAATAGTCATCTATAGGAGGCTATGTTCCACTTCCAACGGAAAGTCCGGATTAAGGTACCTCTCCCAAGTATCCGCCGCTATCTCCACAGTATTCTTCTTCGAAATCTTGTTCACACTTTTTTCCAAGAATAACTATGCATTCTTTTCTTCCAGGAACCTTTCCTTTGCTTCCAGCGAAGTAAGGTCATGTCTCATCGTATTCCAGATACCATTTTTGGCATTTGGTGTATATAAGAAAAAATGGTATCTGGTATTTTTCGCATTAGTTGACTATATTTCGCTCATTCTCTTAGGAAACTATATCAGCTTTATTTTCCTTCTTATTTCCTTCGTTCCTTTTGTCTTTCTTGCTTTCCATTCCTACGAGAAACTCTATCCTTATTTAATATTAGTCGGTCTAGTAGCTATCCTCGCACCTTTCTGTGTTCTTTTATTCCTCCATCGTCCTTTCTCAACTGGCGTCATCGACTCCAGGAAACACTTCCATGTTCTAAGTAGTTCAAATCCAAACTATCCTCTTCTCAAGAGAGGATGGGATAGGTTCAAGCAAGACTACATCATAGGATCCTCGGTGCTAAGCATTACAACAAGGGAAGCAATCGATTACTTCCCAAATGCCTACCTTCAAATCGGCGTCCTATCCGGAATCATCGGCATCTTCTTTTATCTTTTATCCGATATATCCCTCTACGTCCTCTGTTTAAAAGGCAAGACAAAATCCGAACGAGTATTCTTCTTCTATTTTCTTATCCTACACGAAATAAGGAACTGGCTTAGGGATGCCACAACCGATTGGAGGATTCTATTAAGGCTATTAACCGCTGTCAGCGTTTACCAAGGCTCAATCTACCAAGATAAAAGGATTATCCATGATAGTTTCCTCAAGATTCCTAGTTTAGATAATCCTATCAATCCAGACGTTTACGATGAATCACGAAAAATATTTTAAATTTTTCTTGACAATATTTTGCAGATTGAGTATATTAATTACGCTCTTCTAAGGAACACCTTAGAGGCACACGAATTAGATAATAAATTCCAACATAAAAATTCCTTTTGCTCTCTCCTCTGGCACTTCGGTGTCAGAGGAGTTTTCTTTACTACATTTATCTCTTATTGGAATTTGCCAAGGCTATAGAAAAAAAGGTAGAATATACTGCTAATAAAAGAAGGTCAACCATGAAATTTGAAACCTTAGTCAAACAGTTGAAATACACAGTCCTTAGGGAAGTCGCAAAAGACTACTGGGAAGGAGACCTCTGGGATAAAAGGATCGATATTCCAAAAAGGATTTCTCCAGGCCCGAAAGCAACCAGGCGTTGCTGTATCTATAAAGAACGCGCTATTGTCGCCGAGCGTATCAAATTAGCTCTCGGCGGTGATAAGAACAATCCGAATCTTCTCGAAGTCATCGAATCCGCCTGCGACCAGTGTCCTTTCGGTGGAAGGCAAGTCACGGATCTCTGCCGTGGCTGCTTAGCCCATCGCTGTGCGGAAGCCTGCCCGAAGAATGCTATTTCTTTCGATGACAACTATCACGCCCATATTAATAAGGATGTCTGTATAAACTGCGGACTCTGTGCAAAGGCCTGCCAGTTCGGTGCCATCGCCAATCGTCGCCGTCCTTGTGAAGCAGCCTGCAAGATCAATGCGATTCATGCCCGTGAAGACGGCATTTCGGAAATCAATTATGATGCCTGCACAGAGTGCGGTGCTTGCTCTTCTGCATGCCCGTTTGGTGCTATTAGGGATAAATCCTACATCACCAAGTGCATTGATATTCTTAAGAATCCGGAGAACGATGGTCACATCTATGCGATTATCGCTCCTTCGATTGCGGCACAATTTGCTCCTGCAAAACTCGGCCAGGTTTTAACTGGAATCAAGAAACTTGGTTTCTCTAGAATCTATGAAGCTGCTCTTGGTGCAGACCTTGTCGCCTATAATGAATCGAAAGAATTAAGCGAAGAAGGATTTGCCATCTCTTCCTGCTGCACTGCCTTTGTCAATTACATTCACAAGGCTTTCCCAGAATTAGTCGAAAAGATCTCGAAGAATCTCTCTCCGATGGCCGCTAGGTGCAAAGCTATCAAGGAGAAAGATCCGCTTGCCAAGACTGTCTTTATCGGTCCCTGCATCGCAAAGAAAAAGGAAAGGTTCAAGGAAGAATCTGCTCCTTATGTCGACAATGTCATTACCTTTGAAGAGCTCCAGGCTTTGCTGGGAGCACGGCAGATTGAAGTTGAGAAGTTAGAAGAATCTCCGATTGATGACGCTTCTTACTTCGGACGTATCTTTGCTCACTCCGGTGGACTTAGTGATGCTGTCAATGAAGCATTGAAAGAGCAGAACTCCGACTTTGTTGTCAAACCAGTGAAAGCATCTGGTCTTGACCAATGCAAGCTGAACCTGAACAGGATTAAGAAGAACACCTTCCAAGGTAACTTCTTAGAAGGTATGGCCTGCTGCAACGGATGTATCGGCGGACCTGGTTGTCTGACTCACCAGTTATCTGATCAGGCAAAGATCGACCGGTTCAGTAAAACTTCTACGATTCCTACCATCAAATCAGCCATTGAAAAGTCCGGTATTGCATCGGATATCTCTTCCATCAAAAAGTAAATAAGAGGCAGTCTTTCTTAGACTGCCTTTTTTCGAGGTAAACATGAAACAAGAATATAGTTACGGAGCCGTTGTCTATCAAATCAAAGATGGTCAGATTCTTTATCTTATTGAGTTCAGGAAGCTTGGCCATGTATCCTTGCCAAAAGGGCACATTGAAAAAGGAGAGACTCCTTTTCAGTGTGCATTAAGAGAAATTAAAGAAGAAACCAATCTTGAAGTTGATTTAGAAACTTCTTTCCATCATACCATTTCTTATTCTCCTTTTCCAAATGTCTGGAAAGAGGTCACCTTCTATCTTGCAAAAGCAAAAACATTCGACGTCATATCTCAGCCAGAGGAAGTAAAAGAAGCAAAATGGATGTCCTTTAAAGAAGCTAAGGAAGCCTTAACCTTCCAAAGCGATAAAGACACCCTTACCGATGCAGACAATTACAGGAAGAAGCATGAAGAAGACAAAAGAAGAAGTCCATTACAATAGGTCACGGATCAAAGGAAAGAACACCAAGATTGAATTAATCCTTCGCAAGGCGCTTTATAAAGAAGGATATCGTTATCGGAAAAACAGGCCTGGTCTCCCCGGCCATCCCGATATTGTCCTTTGCAAATATAAAATTGCAATTTTCTGCGATGGAGACTTCTTTCACGGATACGATGTCTCTAAGACTCTTCATAGTCTGAAGACAAACCCTGGGTACTGGGAAAATAAGATTCTCAAGAACCGGGAACGGGATGAGAAACAGAACGAAGAGCTCGTCTCTTTGGGATATGTCGTGCTCCGTTTCTGGGAACACGAAATCCTCCAGGATCTTCCTTCTGTTTTAGATGAAATCGGACTAGCCGTTTTAAAACAAAGCGAATCTCTATAAAACAAAATCACACCTCCTAGAAGATGTGATTTTATTTTGCGTTATAACTTTACCAGATACTGACACGCTTCTTGACGGGCAGATACCTCTTGTCCTTGGAAGTGACATGGAAGGCCTCATACCACTCTAAGAAGTTTCGCGGCTGCCTGTTGGCACGTAATTCACAGGGGGCATGAACATCCGTGACAAGAAGAAGCTTGATGTATTCGTCTTTTGCCTTCCTGCACCAGACCTTACCCCAATTGAGGAAGTAGGCTTGATAATCTGGTTTTTTCAGTTGTTTCCTTAATTCCAAGGTAACACCCATGCCACCATTATCCGCAATATTTTCAGAAACAATGAGTTCTCCGTTGACGACTCCGCCATGGAACTTGATCTTGTCAAATTCATCAATCCTTTGCTTGGTAAGATCCTTAAAGGCTGCGAAGTCTTTGTCTGTCCACCAGTTCTTAAGATTTCCATTTTCGTCAAAATGAGCACCATTGTTATCAAAAGCATGAGAAATCTCGTGTCCGATAACAGCACCGATACCACCTAAGTTCTTGCTCTTGCTCTGCTTGATAGAGTAGAAAGGCTTCTGAAGGATAGCAGCTGGGAAAGTGATATCATTGGAGAAAGGATTGTAGCAGGCATTGACCCTGTAGCCAGGCCTTCCCCACTCGCTGCGGTCAACCGGTTGATTCAGTTTTTCTAAGCCATGCTGGATCTTTTCACGGTTTATTTTCTGCCTAGCAATAAAGAGACTGTCTTTATCCGTGAATTTCAGTTTCTTGTAGAATTCATCAATCTTATCCGGATATCCCATCTTGATTTCGATGGTATCCAATTTCAGGATAGCTTTCTTCTTCGTAGAAGGTGCAAGGAAAGTGTTCTTTTCCCTGCGTCCTTTGTATGCCTGAATAATCTCTTTTACAAGATTGACAACATCTTTCTTCGCTTCCTCGCCAAAGTAGGTTCTTCCATAATAAACACCGACCGGCTCGGAAAAAGTACCAGAAGCAAGACGGAAAGCCCGTTTCTTCAATGGAGAATCATGGGTTGTTCCGACAAGAGCACGATGATAAGAATTGCCGAGTGTATAAAGCTCTTCGGATAGATAAGCAGTAGCTCGCCTTAAAGCACGGACATATGCCCAGTGGATATACTTAGAGAAGTTCTCTTCCTTGAAGTAATTCTTAAAGCCTTCGATAGCCTTTGGATCATAGACAATAACATCTTCTGGAAGATTCTCGCCATAGAACGACTTCCTTAATGAAATCAAATCAAAAGGAAGAAGTTTCTTAGCAACAGAGGAAAGCTTCCTTGGATGATAATTATCAACATAGTCTGCCCATTCAAGCTGTGATTTCACATTCTGGGCAATTAAGGCATCATAGCTGATAGTATCCTGGAGATAAGCTTTCTGATCCGCTTTGGATAATTCTGTCTTGGCTAGAATCTTACTTGCCCTGTTCTGATAAACAGAGAGAAGCTTCTGTCCGGCTTTATTGTCCTCTCCATAGTAAGTAGTATCCGGAAGAATAATGCTTGGGCCTGTCAGAACAAAAGAATGCTTCTGTGTGTTCTTCCTATCGGTATCCACACCAAAGTCGAGTGGAAGATCAACACCAAGGAGAGTCAATTCTTTTCCGTTCTTATTAAGTTCATCTATGTTCTGGATAGAAGCAATCTTCTTAAGAAGAGGAAGAACGGGTGTTATGCCATCTTTGTTCCGACGTTTCTTATCCAGAACCTTCTGGTATAAAGCAATCGAGTATTTCCTCTCTTTGATATTTGTTTTCTTTTCGCCAGAAGCAAATAAATCAAAGTCCTTCCTTAATTTCTTCTGTACATTCTCATCCAGCCTTGCAAAACCACCAGTCGATGGACGATCCGAAGGAATCTTTGCCTTCTTAAGCCAATCTCCATTTACAAACTGATACAGATCATCTTGAACACGGATTTTCTTTGCTGCCATATTCTAAGTATCTCCTTTCCATGATTGAAAAAGCGTTTATAACGAAAAAGCCATATCATGACTTATTGTTGAAAGTATAGCATAATCTGCAGAGAAGAGACAGAATACACTTTTGATTTTACAGAGAACATTCCATTTTCTTTAAAATCTTCTTTTTTTGTGTTAAGGTAAGACAGAAAAGAGAATTACATCATCATGGCAGAAGATAAAAAGCAGATGGTCGAGTTTTTCGACTCTAGGGCAGAAGACTGGGATAAACACAGCAAACCAGATTCAAAAGTCATCCATACGCTTCTAAATTCAATCCCCTTAGAGCAAGGAAGGAAAGTACTTGATGTCGCCTGTGGAACAGGTGCCATCACTCCTTATCTTTATGAAAAGTCCCAAGTGCAAGTAAAAGCAATTGACTTAGCCCCTGAGAGGATCAAAATTGCAAACAGCAAATACGGAAACGATAGCCGTTTTCTTTTTGTCAACGAAGACTTCCTAGACAAAAAAGAAAAGGGCTATGACTTTGTTGTTATCTTTGATGCTTATCCTCATTTCCTGGATGTAAAAGCATTTGATGATGCACTATCACAAGCTGTCAAGAAAGGCGGTTACTTTGCAATTCTTCATGACTGCTCCAAAGAAGAGCTTTCCCACCACCACGCTCATATTCTGAATCTCAGCCGATTATTGAAACCAGCAGAAGAAGAATCAACAGCGTTCCAAGACAATTTTAAGATTCTCAAAGCGGAAGAAACTATCCACACTTATCTTATCCTCGGACAAAAATTATAAAGTTTTGGGAAAAAACCTCTCTCACGCCCCATATTAAGTGAGAGGGGAGAAGAAAGCAATCTCTTCCTCCTCTTCTATTCAAAAGGGAGGAAAAAGATGAAAAAGCAGAAGAAGTTGATTGCGCTTAGTACCTTAGCCGTTATGGGCTTAGGCATGCTTAGTGCAAACAGGTTGAGGCAGACAATCCGGGAAGATACACCTAGTCAAAGGAAGCTGACTGGAAACGAATCCATCCAGTTAAGCAGTCCGAAGTTTTCACGCAATGCAGATGGAACTTTCACAGAGACAGTTCACTATGCTCTGCAGCCAGCTGGAATCACTGGAGTTTCCTTTTATACGACTTTGGACTGGGTTCAAAACGAAAACAGCGCCTTCGATTGGAAAGTTGTCGATAACACCAAGAAAGTCGAAGACTATGTCACCTATTCCAGGGACACAGTGGCACAGACAATTTCCTTTACTTGCAAAAAAGGATTCGGTCGTCCGCTTCGTTTCGATAGGGCAGTCCAAGAAGACACCAGCAAAACCGCAGAAATCCAGATTGACTATTCCCGTAAACGTGTTGAAAAAGCAAAGGTAATAAGGAACGTCGAAGAATTCACCGATAACAAGCCTGTGTTTATCAAAATCCAGGATGCTAAGTGGTCAATCGGATCCGTTGGCAGCACGACAGAAACCCAAAGAGTAGAAGTCGGATACAAAGGAGATCCGATCAGCACCTTATTAGGACCGATTCAGGAACCGAATAGCAGCGGATATATTGCCTACCTTGGCGGAACCTATTCTTCCGCTGCCGGATTACGCAGGGCAAGGGCAGATAAATTCAACGCCTACTTAAAAGAGTGCATCTCGGACGATAACCCAACCTGTTTCCAGAAATCCTATTTAAAAGAAATTGGCACCTATAGTTACACACATTTCGGAACACGAAATTCCAGGACGAATTTCATTAACAACTATCGTGCAGCAGCCGAAAGAGGCAACGGATTCTACGTCAAGGTCACCGTTGCAGATGAAGTCATCTATAACAAAGTCATTAATTTCAGCAACGGGGCCAACAGGCTAGATAGCCTCACCATCGACAAATCCGGTATTGTATTCTAAAAGAAAACAGGGTGTCTTTTTCAGGCACCCCGTTTTCTATTTTTCATCATTTTCGAAGATCGGACGTCCGTCAAAGTCAATCAACCAAACAATTTTGTTTTGCTTTCTTGTTTCCTTGACATCAATCACACGCTGGTTGGAAGACCCGCGCCATTTTAATTTATTAGGTCCAGGATTTTTCTCTGCAATATATGGTCCATCAACAAGCACATCGATGTATTGCATCCTTGGTAAATCTTTAATATCTTCGTAAAGGTATCCCGTATAGACCCAGATGGTCTTACTTGGATAATGCTCTTTGATCCAGGCCCTGATCTTAGTAGCTTCCTCTCTAGAAGACGGGAAGGTAGCCTCACCACCTGTGAAAGTAACACCAGAGATTTCATCCTGATCAAGCTGTTCTTTCAGTTCATCATAGATTTGATCGGTAACAGCATTTCCAGTCTTTGGATCCCAGGTTTCTGGATTATGGCATCCTTTGCAATGATGATTGCAACCTGCACACCAGATAACGCAGCGAAGACCATCTCCATTCACCTGGTTGTTTTTGTCGATTTTAATGATGTTCATAGACTACCTGCTCTTACGATCCTTGATTTCAGCCCTCTTTGCATCGTTCCTCTTAGTAGAACCAGCCACCTTAGAATAGCCAAGATAGCCGCAGACACGATTGATTGTCGTAATATCGTGGGAGTGACAAACAGGGCATTCCTCTTCATTGTCATCGACCGTAGCACCGCAGTTATTGCAGTAGCTCTTTGCGATATTGACACCAAAATAGTAGCCAAGTTCCCTAGCGCGTTCAATCGTAGCAGAAATATACTTCAGATTCCTACCTGTTGTGAAGCGGCAATACTGAATATGTCCACCAGAAGCGAGATGGAAGTAACGGAATTCAGCATCCTGCTTCTCATAAGGAGTGATATCTTCCGTAACGTGCCTATGGAAAGAGTTGGTAAAGTATGCACGGTCAGATACATTCTTAATGACTCCGTATTTCTTCTTGAACTGATTCAGCTGAGTTCCACAGAGCGATTCTGCCGGGGTTCCGTATATAGCAGCAATATAAGGAATATCTTTGCCAAAGTGTTTCTTCTTTTCGTCTACATAATCAGCAATATACTTCAAAGCTTTATAGGCAAAGCAATCCGGATTCCTCCGTTCTTGATAAAGCGAATGTCCGTTATAAAGTTCCTGAAGTTCATTCAAAGCAGTGAAACCATAGGAGAAAGTTGCTTTGCGGACAAGCGGAGCAATCGAATCCGATGGCTGAAGATTTCCGAATCCGCCTTGACAGAAGGCAACTGGATCAAAGGAAGCTTTCAACTTGCAGAGATAGTAATACGTCTTAATATGAAGCTGGTTGATCCTATCCAGATAATAATCAAGAACCTTAAAGAAGTCTTTTCCTTCAACCTGTGCTTTTCTAAGAATCATCGGAAGGTTAAGAGAGATGGCACCTCCGTTGAATCGTCCAGTGAAAACAGGACGATCATTCTCATCCACAGGGGAAAGATTACCAGACTCATAGAGCGGGCTAAGATAAGCACGGCAGCCCATCGGAGAGACGATACTATCGACCCAGTCCTTGTTCTCGACAACATTGCGATGCTCATCCAGATACCAACGGGAAACACCGAATTTATGATATTTGTGGAAGACTTTAGCAATCGCTGGCTCATAGTGAACGGTAACGGAGTCTTCAACAATTTTCTCATCCGGCCTATCTAAGCTAAGCCAATCCGGATACCTTGCCTTACCAGAGCACTCAACACCGATTCTATACAGCCAGTTCAGTTTTCCACCTTCACCATGGAGTTTTTTGGTGTAAAGGAAGACAAGCTTTGGGAAAATAGCAGGGCGCTTATGGCCTGGATGTCCTTGTCCTTTCCTTCTTACTTCCAGAGCGACTTCCCAGACAAGGCTTCCGAATTTTGTCTCATCGCATCCGCCGGTAAAAGTCGTAAACGGATAATCACCTCTGGAAGAAGCAACGGTATTGAAGGTATGTTCAAAGCCCTGGAATCCTTGTTCAAGATCCCGTTTGGTCTTTTTCCACGCATACTCTTCCGCTTTCTTTTCATCATAAACACCAGAGACCTCTTCTGTCAGTTTCTTGAACTCATCAATATATCCAAGATAGGATTTCTCTGCGTAAGGAGCTAAAACCGAATCGATTTCCGGAACAGTGAATCCACCATACTGCATAGAAGCACAGTTCCTTGTAATATCCGAAATCAGGTTGCAGGCAGAACGGACATCCTTCGGCTCGTTGTAACCGATATTCTCCCATTCAAAACCGCCTTTGAGAACCTTACCCCTGTCAAAAAGACAGCAGTTATAAGTCAATAAACGAGAAGAAATATCATGGATATAGATATAGCCTTCATCGTAAGCGATGCGTTCTTCATCCGAAAGGAAGTTCTTCCTATAGATTTGCTTTGAGAAAGCATTGTAAGTCAAAGTACGACGGGTTGAGACAAGTGCAGAAGTCGTATTCGCATTGGAGCGATCTGCCCTGAAGTTCAACTGATCGACCGTCTTGATGGCTTCATCCATCCTACGGACAAATTCTGTTTTATAGTTCCGGTAATCCCGATAGCTCTTTGCAACAACAGGGTTTACCTGATCAAGAGCAAGTTCGACATATGTATGCCTCTTGATAACCGGAATGTTCTCGAGTTCGGATTTCTTCCTCTCTTCTTCGACGATGGAACGGAGGCTTTCCCAGTCTTCGTCGGTGAATTTGACATTAACGCGGTCACAGGACTTTGTTACAGCGTTTTTAATCTTAGAAAAATCATATGGTGCTAAGCTAGTGTCTTTTTTGATAATCCTCATAATCCGCTCCTCATCTATGGTCTCTGAGTTTAATCAGAGAGGTTATTCCATGATAGAATTTTTCCTCTTTGCTTTCAATAACTTTGCTCTGATTGCTCAATTGAAAAAGAATGTGAATTTTTAAATGAAATGAGAATGGAGGAAATGTACCTCCTTGAGTAGCCGTTTTATTCTTATTTCGATTTACAAATCAGGGATTTAAAAAATTAAGAAATCATGTCAGATAAAGCCTTATGCTTGGAATTATGGTATCTTAATATCACCTTATAAAGTGAGGTTTAGGCATGGCAAAACGAAAAAGGGTACTTCCTTCCAAAGCAAGGAGACAAATCGGTGCTTATCTTATCGATACTTTAATTCTTATCCTTCTTTTCCTAGCAGGATATTACTCCACACTGAATCTCTTCCATGATGTTTTCCATGTAAAGGAAAAGAACCAGGAAAGAGTCGATTTTGCTTTAGACTCTGCCCTTGTCTTCCAAGACAAGGATAAAAGAATCCTATCCTATCAGAAAGACTATCTAAAGGAAGAAGAGCAAGACTCCGAAGGAAATATCCTATTTGGTTATAAGACTCTAGAGCAAAAGGTCTTCTATTACTATACAGACTTCCTGATTAAGGACAACCGTGTAGAAAATAAAGCTAGTACAAAAGAAGAGGCAATCCGTTTAAGGAACAAAAATATCTACGATCTGCAAAAAGAAAAAAGCCACAATAACTACTATGAACTAGAAAAAGATCCAAACGGAATCGAAATCGAAACCAGTTATCCAGTACTAAAGAAGGAAATCCAGGAACAACCAGACAAAGATAATAAAGACAGGATCCATCAGCTTTATCGTTACTATGTTTCGAAAGAAGGGGATACCGGAATCTATGATATCGCCTACAGGAACCTCTATAGTCAACCCTATAGGCAGGAACGAAGGCTAGAGATTGATAAGGCAACCTACTACTCTATGCTACCTTATGGACTCGCTTTCCCAATCATTCTGTTCTTTATCATTCCACTTTGTACCAAAGAAGGAAAAACTATAGGAAAAATGATTCTTCATCTTTCCGTTCTTGACATCAAAACAGGAGATGCTCCAAAGAAATGGCAGATAGCAGTCCACTATTTCTTCCTCCTCGCCTACTGGGTTAGGATCCTAGCGGTTCCACTATGGTATTTCAAAATCATCGGTCCCCTCTTAATGGGAATTGATTACGTAATCCGTATCACATCCAGAAGAGTCCAGAGCCTTCATGATACCGCCTCAAGGACCTACGTCGCCTATCTGACCAAAGAAAGGAAAGTCCTCATCGAACACCCAATGTCTCCAGAGGCTGAGAAAGAAATTCAGAACGTAATCTGGGTCGACGAATAACAATCCTAAAGTTATCAGCTATCCCATCCTGTCATAACAATATGGATAGTATTAAGAATAAAAAAACGAACCCCATCGGATTCGTTTTTCTATTTTGATAAATTCAGTAGCTGAACTTGATGACCATCATCCTTATTGTTCAGCCTTATTGTTTTGCTTAGATTAAGCTAGAAAGGTCCAGATGAACAAGTTTCCGTCCCTCATTCTTTGTGTTTTGAATGAATTCAATCCTATATATCGGTAAATAGACAGTTTTGCCTTTCACTTCAACATTGCCGTTGCATAGAACAATTCCTTCAGAATAATGGAAAGCATCGTTAGCCATCAATTGCGCCAAAGCAGAATGTCTTTTGTTATTTTTCGATAAAGCATATTTGTCTCTCTAATTAGTATTATAAGAAATAAATTGCATTTTTCCACCCCGTATTAGGCTTAAATCTGCATTTTTCCAACCAAATAATCTTGTTTTAATGCATTTTTCCAACCTAAGCAATGAAAATAACCCATTGATAAGAACCGAGCAACGAATAAATTTAGTTAAAAAATATCCTAAAACAAAAAGGTTCCGCAAGGGAACCAAGCTCTAATAGGATCCGTCTTCCATTTTAAGTCGAAGATATTCGACAGATAATCAAGTGGTGGAGATGGCGGGAGTCGAACCCGTGTCCAAACAGGAATCTCTAATGCGTACTACAGTTTGTCTGGTGTTTGCATTTCGGAAGGAAAAAGACACCAGCGAAATTCACCCTTCCTATCCGCTTGAATGACCGGATGCCCCTAAGCGGATAAGGAGCAATCCTGAACAGCTCGAAAACCCAATAAGAATAAGCTGATGAGACCCTTATTGGTCATGCGTAGGAGAAACTTTGTCTCCCTAAAGTGCGTCAGTTAGTCCTAAGACTAGGCAGCGCAGGCCCTGAGGGCCGGAGCATGGAAAAGAACAGGTTTTTTGGCACTTGTAATTGTGTCGGTGATTAGGTCACCACTCCACTGCACGCAGAAGTCGTTCCTGCCTGTCGAAACCGGAACATCCCCAGCAGTTTAATTATATTGAAAATAGAGCAAATTTCAAGGAATGTATGCAAGAAACAAACCTTTGACAAAAGAGCCGAGCTCAGCTTAGTCTCTGCAACAAGCAATCACAAGGGGACCATCCAATAGAAGGAGAGAAGTTTTCAGCGTTTTTAAACAGAAAACTGCCCTAGAGTAGTTGGCTCTAGGGCAATTTCTACCATTTTATTTTGTCTTAGAAGTTGAATTCTGGAAGGTGAAGGATTTCTTCTTTTTTAGCAACATCTTTATAGGCAGCTAAGTAGAGTTCTTTTTCTTTTTTGACTCGATTGGATGGGTTCTTATAGGATTCAACGGCTGATTTGAACTGTTGATTCAGTTTATCGATTTCATCACGATTCTTTGTGATAAATCCAAGGATTTCAAGTGCGACACGGTAGTTTGATAACAGAACCGGTGTGCGAGAAATCTTCTTATCGTCGCTCTTCCTTGTCAGATAGATCTTATCTGCTCCGGCATCATCTCCGATAAGATAACGCAGATAGATAGATTCCGACGGTTCAAGATAACGATCATCATCGTTATAGAACTTCTTCAGATAACGCATTTCAGAGAGAACCTGGTTTGCTTTTTCAAGCTGAGAGGCATAAAGATAACTAAGGTAGGTTCCATATAAGGTGCGAGCTTTATAGAAGGATTCATAGTCTTGGAAGGAAGGAACAAGATAATCCAGTCCCATCCTTTCTTTTTTCTTGTTGATTTGAACGATGTTATAAGCTTCTTTGTCTTCTGTGCTCTTTGTCACAAGCAGATTGAACCTATCCGTTGGTTTATCCTGACGGAAAGGAAGCAGTTCATAAAGAGGAATCACGAAGCCAAACAAGGCAGAGAAGAGAAGCGTATAGCCTGCAATCTTCGCTGCAGAACGATCATTGGCTCTGATGGAAACGGCAAGGAAAATAACGAGAATAACAACGACTAGAATTGCTTCGGCAATGAATCCGCCAGCGAAGAGAAGAGAAGGATTCTTTTTGGTGTCTTCATCCTTTGGAGCATACTGGGCAGCAACATCCCTGATGTTCCTGATGTTAAAGGAGACTTTCTTTTTTTCTCCGGTGCAATCGATCAGGAAGCCGAGGAAACGGACAAAGATCAGCTTATATCCAGCAATCTTTGCGAAGAAATATTTTCCAAGATTATAGATAAGCGCAGTGACTGGGATACCGACAAGCCTGGAAATCAAATAGTAGGACATTGAGGAGAAGTTATTGGAGATCACAAACGATTCTGTCGACCGCTGACCAAACCAGATACCGATCAGATAGCCAAGATAGACAAACCTAAGCGGCCAAGATGCATTAAAGTCTAAAACGGAGTTATGAGGAGCTTCGTTCGTTTTCCGTTCTTTTTGTTCCATTCGAATACCTCCTGATGGAATAACACACAACACTGAATTCTATTATAAACTAAAATTTACTTATCCGTTAGTCTAGAAAAGGAGAGCTTACTTCAGAAGGAGCAGTCCTTTTGCTTTTTCAATATCTTCTTTTTTGATTTCAAACGGAAGCTCAGAGAAACTATGTGCAATCGGAAGACTATCAAGCCATGCTTTTAAGGAAGCAATAGCATCTTTAGCAGAACCAGTGACTCCGAATACTTCTTTTCCAAGAAGAATAATCTTCTCTTCTAGTTTCGCTTCGTTTTCTTCTAGATAGCTAGGCATCAGAAGTGCAATTCCTTGTCCATGGATAAGATCTGGATATTTGCCAGAGAGCCTATGCTCTGCCTTATGGACAATAAACAGTTTCTTCTTTCCAAAGTTTGTGAACCCATCATGGCTTAAGGATCCACAAATCCTCCTTGCACGCTTTGCTTCCCTGTCATCTGCTTTTGCTAAGACTCTTTTCGTAATAGAGACAACGCTCTTCCTAATACTTAAAGCAAGGCCATCACAAGGTTCCAGCTCATGAGAAGGAGAACAATAACGTTCAAAGGAATGCGAGAACCTATCCGCAAGACCACATCCAAGCTGATAGGGAGGAACAGAGAAAGTCAAAGACGGGTCTTCTAAAGAGAACAGAGGATAATTGGTTACCGAGTTAAAGCCGCCTTTGAAATGATGCATCCGGTCTGAAATAACACAGGAATCCGACCTCTCCGATCCAGAAGCCGAGAGAGTAATAATAGTAGCCAGAGGAAGGGCATGAAGAGGAGTGACAAGGTGCTTATTGAAGTCGAGCGGATCTCCATCATAGAAATATCCATGGCAAACACTTTTCGCCGTGTCCAAAACCGATCCGCCGCCTGCTGCTAAAATCAGTTCCGGCTGGAAAGGACGGCAAAGGGAAAGAATGTTATTTACATCCTCAATATCCGGATTCTTTTGAATGCCTCCGTATTCCCTGTATTCGATCCCATTTGCCTTCAAAGAATCAACAATCTTATCATAGGCTCCCCTTTTCTTCAGAGAAGAACCACCATAGATAAGAAATACTTTCTTGAAACGATAGTCATCATGAATTATTTTTCCGATTTCGCCAACCCCGTTTTCACGGAAATAGATTTTCGTCGGACAGACAAAGTCAAAATCATCTTGCATAATGGATTACCTCCTATCGGAAGTAGTGTAGCACAGACATCTTCTTTGTTTCCTGTTTCAAAAAAATTTATCATCCTTGAATGGAGTAAAAACAAGCAGTCATTAAGACCTTAAAATTCTATTTTTCTGCTTCAAAAAAGGAAGAAGAAACCCAGTTTGGATTCAAAAAGAACAATTTGAAATTGCCTTTGCTTTCAAACACAAGTTTTCATCACACAATATTGTTTAATTATGATAGAATTAATGACAGGGAAAACCCTGATTTATATTTTTTAGGAGGAAAAATGGCTACTAAGAAGAAATCTGTTAAAGCAGTTTCTGCCCCTAAGGCCAAGAAACCGCACAGCACCTACAAGCCGGGACAGTATGTCTACAGCTTCGGTGAAGGTTACGGAACCGGCGCTACCGTTCAGGATCGTAAGAACCTGCTCGGTGGAAAAGGCGCAGGTCTTGCCGAAAGGAAACACATCGGCATTCTGATTCCGGATGGATTCACTGTTACCACAGAAGCCTGCACTGCTTACTATGATAATGGTCGTAAGATCTCGAAAGACATCCAGAAACAAATCAAAGAGAACATCAAGGCTCTCGAGGAACGTACTGGCAAATCCTTCGGACATGGTCCGAAGCCGTTACTTGTCTCCGTCCGTTCTGGCGCCCGTGTCTCTAGGCCTGGTAGGATGGACACCATCCTCAACCTCGGTCTGAATGATGAGACCGTCGAAGCTTTAGCAAAACAGTCTGGAAAGCCTCGTTTCGCCTATGATTCCTATCGTCGTTTCATCCTTAGGTTCACTAACATTGCCAAGGGATGGCCGCGTACTGACAGGGACAAGAGGTTAGAAGATACCAAGGCACGTCTTGGCATCAAGAACGACAAGGATGTTCCGGTCGAAGAACTTCAGAAGTTAGTCGTTGCTTATAAGGAATACTACAAGAAGACCTTCAAGGAAGAGTTCCCGTCCAACCCAGTCGATCAGTTAAGGACTGCTGTCGAAGCAATCTTCCACTCCTGGGATAACGAACGTGCTACCCTTTATCGTAAGATGAACAACATCCCTTATTCTTGGGGAACTGCTGTCAACGTCCAGTCGATGGCCTTCGGAAACAGGAATGACAACTCCGGTACCGGTGTCGGATTCACCCGTCAGCCGACCGATGGTCATAACCAGATCTTCGCCGAGTATTTAATCAATGCTCAGGGTGAGGATGTTGTTGCTGGTATCCGTACTCCGCTTCACATCGAAGCCTTAAAGGAACAGCAGCCGCACATCTACAAACAGTTAGTTGATTCTGCTAAGAAGCTTGAAAAGCATTATAAAGACAGGCAGGACTTCGAGTTCACTGTCGAAGACGGAAAGCTCTACTTCTTACAGACCCGTAACGGAAAACGTACCGGTCCTGCAGCTCTTCAGATTGCAACCGATATGGTCAAGGAAGGATTAATCGACGAGAAAGACGCTATCTTACGTGTTGAACCTCGTTCGCTTGATCAGCTTCTCCATCCGACTTTCGTCGAAGCCGCTGAGAAGAAAGCTGTCACCATCGCTACCGGTAATCCGGCAGGCCCGGGTGCTGCTGTCGGACACATCGTCTTCACTGCCGAAAAGGCTCAGGCCTTAAAGGCAAAAGACAAGAATGCCCAGCTCATCTTAGTCCGTGCTGAGACTTCTCCGGAAGACTTAGGCGGTATGGTCGCTGCTCAGGGTGTCTTAACTAGGCGCGGCGGCAGGACCAGCCACGCAGCTGTTGTTGCCCGTCAGATCGGTAAGACCTGTATCACTGGATGCGGTGCCTTAAAGGTCGATGAAGTCAAAGGCACAATGGAACTCGGTGGAAAGAAATACAAAGAAGGAGATATCATCTCCCTCAATGGTTCCACTGGATGCATCTATGATGGTGCTGTCGAAACCAAGGAAGGCGGAGATAATCCGAACTTCAAGAAAGTCCTGAAATGGGCTGATAAGTATGCTCGTATCGAAGTCAAGGCCAACGCCGATACTCCGGAAGAAGCCGCAAAGGCTATCGAGCTTGGTGCAAAGGGCATCGGCTTATGCCGTACTGAGCACAGGTTCCGTGGAAAAGACCGTCTTATCATCAGGCAGCAGAGGATTCTCTCTGATACCACTGAAGAACGTGTCGGCTACCTCAACAAGCTTGAGAAATTCCAGGAAGAGGATTTCTACAACAGGTATTTAGCTGTCAACGGAATCAACATCTCTGTCCGTCTGTTAGATCCGCCGCTTGATGAATACTTACCGAACAACGCCGAGGATATCGCTTCCTTAGCCAAGAAGTCCGGCAAGAGCGTTGAGCAGATCAACCGTCGTATTACAGAACTCCACAGGACTAACCCGATGATGGGTCTCCGTGGCTGCCGTCTTGACGTTGTCTATCCTGAAATCGGACGCAGGCAGGCTGAAGCTGTCATCAAGGCTGCTTTACGCGCTGAGAAGACCCTTTCCGAAAAGGCTGGCAAGAAGGTCCATATCGTTGCATCCTTAATGGTCCCGCAGGTTGTCGCCGAGAAGGAATTCGTCTTCGTCAAGAACTTAGTCAGCGAAGTCGCTGATAAGATCATTGCCGAATCCGATTATGATAAGAAGAGGAAGTACATCGTCGGAACCATGGTCGAGACTCCGCGTGCTGCTTTAACTGGTGGCCAGATTGGTAAGCATGCTGCTTACTTCTCCTACGGAACCAACGACCTCACTCAGTTCACCTTCGGTTTCTCCCGTAACGACTATTCTTCTTACATCACTCCTTACCTCGATGAACACCTCATCGAATTCGATCCGTTCAAGACCATCGATAACGATGGTGTCGGACGTTTAATCGCTAGGTCCGTCAAGGAAGGCAAAGAAGCCAACCCTGATCTCCACTGCGGTGTCTGCGGTGAAGCTGGCGGCGATCCGGAATCTATCGCTCTGTTCGATAAATACGGAATCGACTATGTCTCCTGCTCTCCGTTCCGTGTCCCTGGCGCTCGCTTAGCAGCTGCTCAGGCTGAAGTCCGGGACGAAGGCTATCAGTACTAATCTACTGAATCCTATCTAAGATGAAAGGCTGCTGCACGAAAGTGCAGCAGTTTTTTATTTCGAATTAATATTAGAGCCAATTCATGATGAGTAAATAAGGCAATTATTTCAAAGCTACTAGTAAAGCAACTCCTTTCCATCGAATATAATTATATTGAATTACCACTTGTTTTTTGTGATTTACCCATTGTACAATTATAAAAAAAGGAGAAAGGATATGATTCGTTTGAGCAAAATGTCACTTTGTTTTCTTGCTTCATTATATTTAACAGAATTTTCAGCTTAATCTGATTATTTCACAGATGTACATATTGAGCTAAAGGTATAAGTCTATGAAAAAAAGAAATAATATTAAGTTCAGCAAGAACAATAATGACACATTTGACAAAATCGATTTAAAATTTCCAGAACATGGAAGGATTGGAATACAAGGCCTGACCGAAATCGAAGCTGATGATTTTTCTCAGATTTTGCTTGGCTTTAAAAAATCAACTGCAGGTTCTATTTGGATAGAGGGAGAAGATATTCTCTCTTATAGTAAAGAGCAGACAGAAGAGTATCGCAGAGACAAGATTGGACTGCTTCTGAAAAATCCTAGGATGCAGATATCCTTGAGTGTTCTAGAGAATGTAGAGTATCCTCTTTGGCTAAAAAATGACAAAGATGCGGAGGCAAAAGCAACAAAGGAACTTACATCTCTAGGCCTTTCTTCTTACAGGAACCAAATGCCTTATGATCTCTCGAAAGAAAATCTTCAGAAAGCATCTCTTGCCCGTGCAATTGCAAAAGATTCCAAGGTTATCCTTGCCAATGATCCTTTTTCCTTCCTTTCAGAGGAATCAGCAAAGGAGATTGCTGAATTACTAAAAGAGGAATCAAAGAAGAGATTGATTATCCTTGAATGTAGTAAAGCATCCGCAATCAATCAATATCTTGATTCTTCAATTGTATATGAGAATAAAAGCCTGATTTCCAGTATCCCGCTTTCTGAATCAGCAGAGAGTAGCATAAAAACGCCAAACACAAAACACAAAGCCTCTCTAGAATCGAAACATTCTTTTTCGATTGCATGGAAGAATAGGAAAAACAATAAGTTTCTTCTTTCTGCTACTATTCTAACATCCGGGCTTGCCCTTGCTTTTTCGGGTGTTTATAGCTTGTTAAGATTAAAAAGTGATACTAGTCTGACTGCAGATTCTATTATTGGCCAGAAGGAGGATTATTGTTCCCTATCCAATTATTATGGGAGTGGAGATTCTAAACAGTATGCCTTTTTTTCGGACAGCAATGTCGATTCTTTATCAAAAAAGCTTTCCTTGCCGTTCCTCAAAGTCATTGAAAATTTCACCCCAGCTGCTTATTACGAAGATAATCCAGTTTTCACAGAAAGAAAATATAATCCTGATTCTTCAGATGGAATCAATGAATCCTACTTTGACTTTGGGAATATGGATTACCGATATGCTTGTCTTGATTCTAGGGAAAAGCTTCCAAGTGATTATAAACTCATTGCTGGAAGACTTCCGGAAAAGGACAATGAAATCAGGCTGACGGACTTCCAAGCCGAAGTCTTAAGTTATACCTCAGGCAAGAGAGAATTGAGTCCGAACTCTCTTATCAACAAGAAAATCACGCTTTGCAATACACATAGAAAGCAGATTCTTCCTGAGCTCACCATCACTGGTGTTCTCGATACGGTCTACGATAGTAAGGACTTCAAAGAATTCAAAGACTACTGTCTCAATCAAAAAACAGATATTTCATCAAACAAAGTAGTTAAAGATGAAAGAAATAAACTGTACAATTTAAAGAAGGATTCCTATATTAACATCTTCTTTGTTAGTAAGAATGTTTTCGAGGATTTAAAGAAATCGTATTGTTTTCACTATGATAACAGAACTAATAATTACTTCATTCTAGATCAAAAGCCAAGGCTGTCAGATGACAGTGACCTCTATAGTTATGAATATCTCCGAGATGCAAACAAAAAGAAGATTCAATTATTCCAAGACTCCAATTATGATTCGGATGATTTCTTAAGTCTTAGTCTTCAATCTTATATCAGAGGACTGAAAGATGCAGGCAAGTTAGATCAGGAGAGGAATATCGTAATTCCAAAGAAGTTCCTTGAACAAGGTGCCACTACCGATTTCACTTATACTGGAAGCCCTTATGACTTCTTCTATGATTTCATCCGTTTTCCTATTCACACTTACTCCATAGATTACTATAAGAATGCTATCAATGAAAAAGAATTTGATTTTGAAACAGAAGCTTTGAACTACTATAAAAGCTTAAATACATCAGCTCCTTCTATAATACCAGAAGAAAATAAGCCAAAGATTTACGAGCAATACCTCACAAAAGTATTCGAATATGGAATTCCAGATTATTCTGTTCCAGGGGAGAGTAAAGCATTTTCTGAAATCTATTCTCTTGGGAGGAAGAGGTTATCTTATTACAGGAATTACTATAAAGATTCTATCTTCTCGGAAAGAGACTTTTCTTATCAATACAATGAGAAAGAAACGAATGAAAATAAGATTCTTCCTTTTAGACTTTCAGGGCTTACATTAATCAATAAGGACTTAAAGCTTCGATACCTAATCAGGAAAGAGGAAACCTTATCCAAAATCTATTATGATGGCGGTGCCACCTATTCTAGCGTCCTGACCCCAATTACAAACAGAACATCTTTAAGGGAACTGATATCAAGGCAGTCTCGTAGATATTCGAATCACAATCTTTATCTTATAAGCAATTACTCTGCATACATTGCAGCTGCAAGCGATAAAAAACAGAGACTCAGTACTTGGTTCCTAATTCTTGCAATTCTTTCTATGATTGCTGCTGTTATCCTCGAGTTCTACTTCTTCAAAGTCAATCTCTTCATATTATCAATCGATGCCTACTACCAAAAGTGCAGGGGCACAACAGAAAACGAAATACGAAAAGAAGCGATTCTGGCACCTCTGTTAACTTTCTTGTCCTCTTTCCTTCTCTCTATTGCCTTCAGGTATATCGTCAATGAACTTCTGAAAAGCTGTCTTATAACCGCTTATCCAGAATTCCTGCTACTAAGTCCTGGATATATTCAAATTCTAATCCTATTATTGCTCAGTCTGTTATTAGCCATCTTAACATCCCTTCCATCCCTTCTTGCCTTAAAATCAAAAGTCGAAAGAAATTAAAACACTATAATCTTATAGGATTGGATGGAAGGAGGATGGAAAATGAAAAAATCAATCTTAATATTAACTCTTTGCTGTAGTTTATTCACTGCATGCAAACAACAAGACGATCCTTCAAGAGAAACCTTCCTATATTCCAACATCGATTACTTAAATATCCTTGAGAATCAATCAAATCCAAACAATAAGGAAATCCACGGAACAAGTTTTTATATTGATTTCAATGATGATTTCGATTCGCGGAGAATCACCGGAGAGTAGCATGAAGTTTGTGTAAGGAGAACAGAAGACGACATTTGGGAGTCTCAAACGGGAGACGCACAAGCGGACCCTTGCGAACAGCGAGGGCAACACGACCATCGTAATGGTGAACGCGTTCCGCAGCTACGACAAGTCGGGGTCCGTGTCAGGAAGGGTCTGATGAAGATGGGCCATGACGAGCAGGCGAAGATGGGGTTCGCGGTCTAGGCGAGACAGACCTTTCTTCCTGTCCATGAACAGGAAGAAAGGGATAAGACATGCAGCTGCTTCTCCTATTTACACAAACTATTGACAGCTTTCGATTCTTAATATGGCCTATTGAATTATGTGTATTTAAGATTTATAATCACTAAAAAAATACAGGAGGATTGTGAATTGAAACGTTTTGAACAAAAATTGGCATTCGTATTCTTTTTATTTTCTTGTTGTAATATTAAGAGTACTAAAAATCCTTTTAACAATATTCCTATCACAAATGCCTGCTTTCAAGGTGATGAAATTTCGTTAAATAATCAAAACGAAGAACAAGGAAAGTTTAACCATTCGGAGCTTTCTCTCATGGTTCCAGATAGCTTTAATTCTTCTGAAATAATATCATACTATGAGAATAATTCGAGTTATAATCAGTCTCCAAAGGCCTTAGACGCATTTCTTCATGAGGCAGCAAACGAATATTATTACCATTTAAAAGACAACCTAATTAGTGAATATCATTTGAATATTCAAAATCTAAAGGATTTCAATATCCCATATCCTTGTTTTACATTCTTCTTCCCCGAAGTTATTTCAGATCAAAACATTGGAAGTTTGTTAGAAGGAATTAATCTTTACTCCATTCCTACGGATTGGGTCATATCAGCTGTTAATATTTATTCTAAAGAGATTTCGTCAGACATAAGTGTTTTTACTTCGAATCCTGATTCTTCTTTTGAAAAAGCAATTAGTCACACTGGTCTAAACTATGCCACTTCTTTGAATAATGAATGGCCTTCTATTGGCATTTTAGAGCCACTTTCCAGCCAAAAATTATTAACCAAAACGATTTCCTACGACTATGGAAAACTTATATTTGACAATGGCATAGACTGGCGCCAATATTCTCACATCAGTAAAGTAGCTTCTATTATTACCGGAGATAAAGGTCTCTGCAAGGGTGCTCCACTTTATTGTTACTTATCAGGCTTTTCTATTGAAAATATATTTGAAAACTTACAGGAGAGGGCCAAAAATAGGGTTAAAGTTGTAAATAGGAGTTTTCATATCGTCAACTATGATAGCCATTTTTCAAGTATTCTTAAAAAAATGCAGACGCTTTTTGATAAGTTTTCTAAAGAGCAAAACATACTAATTGTAGCTGCTTCAGGGAATATCTCTGATGACGAAAGTGATAGAATCAGTGCTCCTGGTTCTTGCTATAATGCAATAACAGTTGGGTCTACTGACATTACTGGGAACAAAGTTTCTGATTTTTCAAAGTATAAAACTTACCGCACTTACCATATTAAACCTGATGTCGTTGCACCTGGAGAATTCAATATTCCATTCGATGATTCTTTTGCACGAGGGACAAGCTTTTCCACTCCAATTGTAACATCAGAAGTAGCCACACTCATGAAAAACTATCCTTTTCTTCAAAAACATCCGGAAAAAGTGTTTGCATTGCTCTGCGCTTCCTCTTGGCCTAAGGAATTGGAGTCTAACGCAAAAGAAAATTTACCAAATCGCGCAGGATTCAACCAACAATTTGGTGCTGGTATGATTAACTATTGTTTTGCCGCTAATAACATAAACAACATTGCTGGTTTTAATCTCGAAAATAGTCAAACAAGTTTTAGAACAAAGGTTTTCCATATAAACAAGTACTCTTCATTTATAGCTTCCTCCTTTTGGCTTGCGGAAGCAAAAGCAGATGGAAACACTTACGCTGAGTTTTTCTCAGATTATGATTTTTATCTTTATTCTTCTGAGGATAAACTATTGGCTAGTTCCTGCACAGAGAAGACGAATGTTGAGCGGATAGAAACTTATTTACCTAAGGGAGACTACTATTTAGAGCTTTTAAAAAAAGCAGTTAAAAAGACAACAGATCCCGAAAGCGGTGCAATCGCTTGGTGCATTATAGAAATATAAAAAGGGGCAGACAAAATGAAAAAACAACTTCTAGTGTTGGCTCTTTGCTGTAGTTTATTCACTGCATGCAAACAACAAGAAAATCCTACAAAAGAAACCTTCCTATATTCCAACATCGATTACTTAAATATCCTTGAGAATCAATCCAATACAAACAATAAGGAAATCCACGGAACAAGTTTTTATATTGACTTCAATGATGATTTCGATTCGCGGAAAATCACCGATGAATATCTGACAGAACATCCCGATGATTACGCTGGGAGCAGCACATACCTTAGTGCAAGGCTACACTGTCACTACAGGATCCGTAGATTAGAGATCAGGCAACAATATGCAATGACTTTCGACCACTTTTCCAACATTGAAACTGGTCTTCCAAGGATTGTCTATACCTATAGTGAAAAACTGACAATTGATGAAATAAACGATGTAATTCAGAAAAACAACTTCCAGCGCTTACCCCAATCCGATTATGCTATCAGCGTCCTGTATGAAACGGATCTTTTTGTTCTGGACTAACGGCATTTCCTGAATTACGGTTTTAACGGAACAACAGCCGTCCTATATTTCTTCCGATTCGATCTGTTTCCTTTAGTCAACCAGTCATTCTGTTACTTTCGTATCAGCACAATTGCAGACTTAGTCAAAGAATTAATATTTCATCGAAAAGCAAAGAAGAGGAATGAATTCTTTACACATAATAGAAAAATCCGGCAGCGGTTGTTCTGCCGGATTTTCTTTATTGGAGGTATGTAACTGAAATGAGTCAGTTATCAGCTTTCTTATTGGATTCTTTTTTATCCCTTTTCTCAAGCTGGCGTTTTTTCTTTAACGCCTTCTTCTGCTGTCTTTTCTTTTCTCCTTTGTATCGGAGCCTTAAGTACTTCCTCTCTTCCTTCGGATCTTCGTCTTCCGTAAGACGATGACCTTTGCTTTTACGATAGGCAAGATAGATGATAACAACCAGGAAAGCAGCAAGTACGACAGCTAGAATGGTGATTGTCAGTGCAAGGGAAGATGAAAGAATCATGCAGCAGTTTCCTTAGCTGCCTGTTTCTTCCAATAGTTCTTGTTGTAGAAGTGAAGTCCGACAAGAGCTAAGACAATGACAGGCAGAGTGATACCAAGAGTCCAGGTCCATTCGATGGAGATGTAGGTGAGGCAGCCCATGACATAGGAAGTGACAATCCAGAAGGCAAGAGTTCCAAGATAGGACTTACGGTTGACAGACTCTCCTTTCCTTGTTGCAACAGAAGCAAAGCAAGGAATCGTCGTCCTGTTGAAGACAGCAAAGGCAGTAAGAGAAGCAGCATCAATCGTATGAGCACCAGTAGAGGTAAGCTGGGCAGCTTTGACAATGTCAGCGAATCCGCCAACAGCTTCAATACCATTTGCAGCTAAGATGCTCTGAACCTGAGCCATAGAAGAGAGCTGTTCCATCGTAGACGTGACAGCTTCCTTTGCAACAATACCCTGAATAGAGCTGACAGCGAAGGTCCAGGCAAGGCTTCCGCCCTGTACGTTTCCAAATCCCATCGGAGTGAAGATCGGAGCAATAATCTGACCAATGTGGCAGAGGATAGAAGCAGAATCATCTAAGACACCTTCCGTGCCAGGAATGAATGTCCAGGTCGGAGTGAACGACTGTAAGAACCAGATCAGAACGGTAGAAGCAAAGATAATCGTGAAGGCTTTCTTGATATAATGCTTTCCTTTGTCCCAGACATGGATAAGAAGAGCATGAGCTTGCGGAAGATGGTAGCTCGGAAGCTCCCTAATGAACGGAGGAACCTTCTCACGCTGAGTGGTTTCGTTCCTTGCGATAACAGCAACAATCGCAATGACAAAGCCAAGCCTATAAACTAAGAAAGTAAATAATCCACCGTCGAATCCAGCAGCTTCAGCAACGGCAGCGGCAATAACAGAAAGGAAGGTTGCCTTTGCACCGCAGGTGAAGAACGGAATGACACGCCTTGTCTTTGTTCTTTCCTTATCAGAGGCAAGCGTACGAGTATTGATAATAGCCGGAACACCGCATCCAAGACCCATGATCCTAGGAATAAAGGCACGTCCGGAAACACCGAAACGACGGAAGGCACGATCCAGAACGAAGGCAATACGAGCCCTGTAACCAGAATCTTCCCTTAAAGCGAAGAATGCGAAGAGGACCCTGATAAGCGGAACGAATCCGATAACGGCAGAGATACCATTTAAGATACCATCGTAGATGAAGCTAGTCAGCCATTCCGGTGAGCCGGCAGCGACAAGTCCCTTCTGAACGGCAAGGCAGATAAGACCTTGTAATCCATTATCGTTTCCATCACCAATCAAGCTTTGGAAGAAGGTACCAATCGAATGGAGACCGCCATCGGACCAGAAGAGTCCGTCGAAGACAGCGATTGGATCTCCATCACCGACAGTAATCTTAATCAATCCATGATAGCCTTCTCCGAAATTGACACCCCTAGCATGTAAATAGAAGAGATCATCAGAGAAAGTGAAGTGGAAGACTAAGAAGAGCCTGACAATCCTGATTGGGAAGGCAGCCCACTTATTCGTCAAGACTTTATCAATCTTATCGGATAAGGACAGCTTCTTGCTTTCCTTAATCGGTGCGCCTTTCCGGCAGCCCTCTAATTGTTTGCTGATATACTTGTAACGAAGGTCAGCACTATTCGCTTCGAAGTCTTCAGCAGTAACACCAAGCTTGCTAACAGCTTCATAAGCAACCTTGTTCTTCTGCTGCTCGATTTCATCTCCCTCTAATGCTTTGACAGCATGGAAGAGAGGATTCTCGATATTTTCATCTGCATACACCTTCTTGGCTTGTTCCAAGGTTGCATTCAGATTTCCGCCTGCCCAGCCTGATTTTCCTTGACGTTTGGTCTTAGCAGTTTCAATTGCCAGTTTCCTAAGTTCATCAAGGTTTGTACGATGAAGAGCGGAGATTTCAACAACCGGAACACCCAGTCGTTTGCTCAGTTCTTTGGAGTCGATGGTTACGCCAGTATCTTTTAAGGCATCCATCCTGTTTAAGGCAATAACAACAGGAACATCCCTTTCAAGAATCTGAGTGGTCCTATAAAGGTTACGTTCGAGGTTAGTGGCATCAATAACATTGATGACGCAATCCGGATGCTCTTCTAAGATGAAGTTACGGGAGATAACTTCTTCCGGAGTGTACGGACTCCTGGAATAGATACCAGGGAGGTCAACAATCTCCGCTTTTCCGACTTCCTTGTTCTGATAAGTTCCCTCCCGTTTTTCAACAGTGACACCCGGCCAGTTTCCGACATAGGCAGTTGATCCTGTCAAAGAGTTGAAAAGGGTTGTTTTGCCACAGTTCGGGTTGCCGGCAAGGGCAAAGGTTAATTTCTTTTCTTCCATAAATGATTACTCCTCGTCACTAGTGAGAGCAGTGATTTTCCTGTTCACATTCTCAGCTTCACTCTTACGAAGCGTGAGTTCATATCCGCGGAGAGTAATCTCCACCGGATCTCCAAGCGGTGCCTTCTTACGAAGGAAGACTTCTGCACCTGGAGTCAGTCCCCTGTCGAAGATTCTCCGACGAAGGCGTCCTTCTCCGGAAACCTTCTCGATAACTCCGCTGGCACCGACCGGTAACTGGTCGAGCGTTACAAAGTCACCGATTTTCAGTTCGTCTTTTTCCTTTTCCATAAGCTAATCGGTCCTTTCTTCTACGCTAATGCGTGATGCGATTTGGCGATCTAACGCTAGGCGGGTATCTCCGATGCGAACAATCGTTCCACTTGCTTCCTGAGACAAAACATGGAATTCATGTCCTTCTACAACTCCAAGACTTGCTAGGTGTTTTTTCCTGTCTAGTGCTGCAGATACATGCATAATACGATAGTTCTTTTCATTTTCTGCTAAGAATAATGGCATCATGAACCCTCCTATTATTTTGTTAGCCATAGCTAACGTATGATATTTTAAAACGGTTGTTTCTTATTGTCAACAAAAAATTAGTGTATACTAACAGCAAAGGAGATCTACCTATGATAAAAACAGTTTTATCCATCGAT
>ERZ1034669.95-NODE-95-length-40245-cov-88.812192_pt1 | contig 40245 bp, 58 predicted proteins | sample MGYA00520705_ERZ1034669 | MGnify/ENA primary metagenome ERZ1034669 (study PRJEB33766, sample SAMN09781766) | gut metagenome | biome: gut microbiome | host: Homo sapiens | place: Madagascar | study: EMG produced TPA metagenomics assembly of the PRJNA485056 data set... | reverse complement strand
TGAAGAAGAAACAATTACACGAAGCACTGGCTGTGCTTCTTACTAAATTATCATCGGCAAGGGACAACCCCTTGCTGATGGATAACTACGTGGTTAAAGCCTTGCGCACGGTTCTTTTGGATTACAAGGAATCTGGCGAACTTCACGAAGCATACAAGGAACAGATACAATCCACGCTGGAGAGTGACAACCCCTGGGTAGCTATGATGATGAAGTCAATTGGCGCAGATCCTGCTATTAAGAAGAGTATGACCGATGAAGCCATTGACGGAATGATTGATTCTATGCTGGGGGCAGAACAATACAATTTTCGTCTGAAAATATATATAATAATATACAATAATTTTAATAAATTATATATGAATGACAAGGAGAAAGAACTATGGCGAGTTATAGACAACGTAATCAAGTGTTGTGCTATTGAACTTCAGAACGGAGAGTTGAGTATTACGAGAGAAGACGTTCTCAGCAAGTCTAGAGCTGAAAATCTCGTAATGGCAAGATGTATGGTCGTTGAGCAGATGATACACGCAGGATTCAGCATAACGACCATTGCGACCGTTCTGAACCGCACCGTTTCAGCAGTGAGACATCTGAGCAAGATGGCTTACACCTATATCAGTACGTCTCGAGTTTATCGACTTGCCACGGCACAAGCGACCCTTCTAAACAAGGACGTAGAGCCGATTTGCATTTAAGAAACAAAAAGAAAATAACCAAAAGCGTTCTTTGACAATAATTCGATAAATACCCCTGCACTAACTTTTTGGCTCGCTCCAAAAATCAGAGTAACTTTGCAGCGGATTCCAATATTTGGTTTCCGTAACGTAATTAACTCAAAATTTATGGCAGACACAATCGAGAAAGTTTATTGCACCGGGGACGGTGGCAATGACAACCTAGCAGCAGCGTTGCTCGCTAGAGGAAGAGACAATGATCCAGCGACTATGCTGGCAGCAATGAACGGTGGTATGGGTGGAGGTTGGAACAACCCATTCGCCTACATGATGATGTTAGGAATGTTCCGCTTCATGTACGGTGATGGCTGGAACGGACAGAACGGCAACGTTCAGCGTTCCGAAATCCAGTCTCAGATTGACAGCCTTCGCACTCAGATGAGCGACAACCACAACAGCGACTTGTTGATGGGCGCAATCCAGGGCAACAACCAGGACTTGAAGACGCTGGCGGCTAACTTGAACTGCGACTTCAACGCATTGCAGTCTTCTGTTTGCGGCATTCAGGCAGCAATCCAAGATGTAGGCGGCAAGGTTGGTTTCAGCGCAGAGCGAGTAATCAACGCAGCGAACCTCGGAAACCTCAACATTATCCAGCAGTTGAAGGACTGTTGCTGCACCACCCAGCAGAACATCAACCGTATGGGCTACGAGAACCAGCTGGGGCAGAAGGACATCATCAACGCAATGCAGCAGGGGTTCTGCTACACCAATACTGGGCTGGAGCGAGGTTTCAGTAACCTCGGCAACCTCATCCAGACGGTCGTTTGCGACTTGAAGACCTCGGGCAAGGAGAATACTCAGCGCATCGTTGATGTTCTGAACAACCACTGGGAGCAAGACCTTCGCATCCAGCTGGAGGACAGCAAGCGCAGAGAACAGACTGGTTTCATTATCCAGCAGCTGAAGACCACCACGACCACCACTGGAGCGTAGGAGGTCTAAACAAAAACTATGAAGGGGCAACTCGCTGTGTTATCAGTGAGACCCCTTTTTGTCTATTTATCGAATTATATAAAAAGAGCGCATCATGGAATTTAAGAATATACAAAGAAATCACCCGGTCTATCTGCTAGACAAGCAGACGGTGGAAGTTAAGGAAGGCAAGGTCGTAGACAACCAGCCTCACATCAACACTGGCATCGCAACCATTTCCAGCAGCGGACAGCCAATGCGAGACGTAACAATCGAGGTGGAGGGAAAGCAGACAATCTACACTATCCCCGAACACCTGGGAGTAACCTTTGCAGGCGAAATCGTACTGGCAACCGACAAGGCAGACCTTTTGCCAGAAGTTGGAAAATTGGTAAATGAAGCCGATGAGATAATCAAGGCATACGAGCCAAGCAAGGAGAGGAAAGCCAAGGGCGAGGAACTGCTTGCAGCTTTGAACCCAGCCATCAAGGAGAAGCAGGAAACCGAAAAGCGTTTCAAGGCACTTGAGGGCGATATAAGCGGCATTCGTGGCATGGTTAAACAGTTACTCGACAAACTAGGATAGGAGGGCGCACAATGAAGAAAATCATCGTTTTGCGCCATTCCTGCGATAGCGAGGAAGAGCGACACCAGCACCAAGAGAGCGACATCATCCACGGCTTGCCATACGAGAAGGCAGCAAAGGCACTCATGGGAGCCAGCGGATATGTTGCATACGTTGCCAAGCACGGCTACCACTTCACGAAGCAGCTAGCAATCAAGGCAAGCGAGCAGATGGAGAACGTAGATGGAACGAGCCACCGATGGACGGTAGACGAAATCCGGCTGGCGACAAACAACGAGATAATCTCCAAGGGCGCAACCATCGGGGATATTCTCTATTTGGCAAATATGGCTTATGCGGACTTCTACCCGAAGGTAATCAAGACCGAGAGCGACTGCGTACAGTATGCTATTGCCGTAGCCAGTGATCCGGACGGATACGAGGGTATGGCATTCTGCAGGTGGACGGCAGACATCATCGGGAAGGGTGTAACCATCGACTGGGAGAAATTGGAATAACCAAAAAATAAATTGATATGAGCGAAGTATTTCACGATTTTCAGGTGCACCACCTTTATCTGTGCGCCCTAGTAATTTTTATCTGTTTCGCTACAATTCTGATAGCGATGACAATTGACCTGATAGCAGGCATTCAGAAAGCGAAGGAACTGCATGTTGCAAGAACGTCAACTGGACTAAAGAAGACGTGCGACAAGGCAAAGAAGTATTTTCCGACATTCGGTATTGCTTCGCTTATGGACGTGGCCACGTGCATTATCTCTCCCTTCCCTCTGTTCGCCATCGCCTGGACGGTGTATCTGCTTTTGTGCGAGTTTAAGAGCATACGGGAGAAGGCATACGAGAAGGCAGAGATACGAAAGCAAGACCGCACGATGCAGGTGATCCTCGAGAATAAGGACGAAATAGCGAAGGCGGTTGTCGAGATAATGAAGGAAGAAAGGAAGAAAGGAGGAGATAATGAGGATAACTAGAGCGCAACTTATAAAGGTAATGCCGAATGCAGGCAGCAGGGCAGACACCTATCTTCCAATCATCAACGGATGGGCAGAGCATTTCCACATTAATACTCCTTTGCGAATGGCGCACTATCTCGCACAGATTGCCCACGAAAGCGGAGAGTTGAGATACACCAAGGAACTGGCAAGCGGCAGAGCCTACGAGGGCAGGAAAGACCTAGGCAACACCCAGCAGGGCGATGGCGTGAAGTACAAGGGCAGGGGATTGATACAGATTACCGGGCGAGCCAACTACCGGAAGTATGCCAATTATTGCGGCTTCGATGTTGTGGGCAGTCCCGAACTTCTGGAGCGTCCTCTGGGAGCAACGAAATCCTCGATGTGGGTATTCGACACTTTCGGCTGCAATGAGTTGGCAGACCAAGACAACTTGAAGGCTATCCGCAAGAAGATAAACGGAGGCTACAAGGGACTGGTAGCCTGCGAGAAGTATTTGAAGCGAGCCAAAGAAGCCTTGAAAATCAAGGTGCTTGTGTAACAAACATATCAATCTAAAGTTTTAAAGTATGGAAAATTCAAGAAAAGGGCGAAATTTGCGTTCTGTGACGTTATTTCTAGCCATGCTTATAATTACCCCACTTTTGATTTTGGGCTGTTCCTGCGCTAATTCAGCCGCAAATAACACGATTTATCGCGATAGTGCACACACCAGCACAAGACATGACAGCGTGAACCAGCGACAGATCCACTGGCAGGAAACACGACAGCACGACAGCATATTCAAGCAGGACAGCGTGCTGGTGTACATCAAGGGCGACACCATCATAAAGGAGCGGTGGCACAATCTTACGATAACAAGGTGGAAGACAACGACCAAGACGGACACCATCGTGGGCGACATCTACACATTCGTGACCGACACCGTAAAGGTCAAGTATTACGTGAACCGATACAAGACCAAGGAGGTAGAAAAGCCAGCGAGCACATGGCACAAGATAAGATTATTCATTGGCGATTGTGTATTACTATTCCTTGCACTCGTTGCGGTTAACTGGATAAGGGTGCGCATCAAAAAGAGAGTTCAATAGGTCCAATCATAATATCAAATCTTTTTAAGGGCAGGAAGCGCAGGAGAGCGTTTTTCTGCCCATTTTTTGTGCGAAGAACACTTTTCATTGAGAGAAAAGGGGTAGGGGATATGAGAGTTAGATTATATTCATTCTAGCTAATGCGTGCAGGTTATTATTATATAGAGCGTGGAAAGCGTACCGAAAACAGCCGGAAACGACCAAAAACGACCGAAAATAGCCGTGCTTACGACATAAACAGCCAATAAAAGTTAAAATATTAATATCTTTTGGGAAAAGTTTTGGTAGAACCGAAAAATATTAATATCTTTGCATCGTGTTTAAGAGATAAGCACTTTAAAACATTCGGTAACTTAAGCCCTAGGCAACACGGTTAAGCCAAAGAAAAATGAAAAAGTCAAATTCAAACATTTTAGAGTTCACTACAAAGTTTATCAACTCAAACTTCCGTATTAAGGTCTTCGGACGCACAGAGGATGGCAAGAAGATAAACACACTCGTAGGAGTAAGCGGAATCTTGAAGCTCATCGGTGCAGAACTCTTCAACAAGTTCATCAAGCGAGCATTGAAGGCTGGTATGGACGCTTGCCGCTGCGCTTTGAGACGTGGACTTGTAGTTACATTGTACGCTAAGTAATCAAGGGAGGACAGAGATATGAGCGACTGGAAAGTATGGAGAGTTATCGAGTGTTACGGAAGTTATACCGTAGCACTCGTAAAACCCGAAATCAACGGAAGAGACAAGGTTGTTGAGCACTCAAACAAGTGGTTCGGATTTTCAGAAATAAAAGAAGCCGATAAGCTTGCAGCCCAACTTAACGAGCGAGACGGATTAAAAGAACTTTATGATTAAAGATAGGAGACAATACAATGGCAAGAGCAAAATATTACATCAAGAGACAGATGGAAGGAAAGGAAATCGATGAGGTGGCAAACTTTACACGCAAGGACAAGGCAGAGCGATTCTTGAACAAGCTATTCAGGGGACTAAAGGCAGCCGACAGACATTATCCATACTGGGTACGACAAGGTTATTTCAAGTCTGAATTTGTAGGCTTATGCGTGAATTTCAAAACAGAGTATTGGATAGAAAAGTATTAACCAGCTAGGGGCAACCCCAGCACAAAGAAACAAGATATGGAAATTTTAGAAACTATGACATTTACCAAGGCGGTTGATGGTTCAACTAAGGTTTTGGGTACTTATTTATACGTTGAAGGTAGTCAGATGCTTAGAGATAGAAAGAAGTATCTTATAAAGAGAGGATACTTGTATGATAAAGCAACCAAGAGATACGAAAAGCATTTTAAGGACGGCAATATAACTACTATTACGTTCACGAAAAAATAATGAAGATATGAAGGAATACGACAAGATACCAGCACAAGCAGTGGTCGAGGTAACGACCAGCTGGGGAAGAACCTGCCTGCGAGAGATTGGGCGAGACCTTAAGGAAGGCACGGTGCTCGATGGCTATTATTATCCGGTAAGCAAGGCTTTCGACTTTAATTGGAAGGGAGAAGGCGCAATGCTGTGGATTGGGGACAATGGAAGGCTTGTCAGTCTTGGAGAAGGGCAAAAGCATAAATACATGATGCTGTCCCGAATGCTATCCGATTGCGAGTACTTCCTTCGCAACCCATACATGCGACACCTCTATTTCCCGAGTATCGCTAGACACTGCAAGGAAATGCGCCAGTTATGGCTGGAGTTAAACATCAAGCCGGAGTGGTTATCGTACAAGCAGATTGGCAAGCTTGAGCACAAGATGAACCGAATGAAAACGAAGTTGGACAGACAATTAAAAAAAGACAGAAGACAATGACAGAACAAGAGTACAGAAAAGCCCTGCACGAAATCAGGGTAAAGGCAGAGAAGGAAAGAGTAATGCTGGCAAGGAAATTTGCCACGGAGCACAGCCCAGTTAAGGTTGGCGATTATATCAGCGACAACTGCGATACGATAAGGGTTGAAGATTGGATTATTTCACATAGAGGCTACGAATACAACTCCTTGCCTTGCCTGGTATATAAAGGCAAGACCTGCAAGAAGGATGGCACTCCACGCAAGTACTCGAAGAAGTGCAGGATCGAGCAGCGCAACCTTTTGCGAGTAAATGGAGAACCAGTAAAGAATCACGGATATGGAGAATAGAAGAAACATCAAGAGAACGAAGAAGGGTGCAGGTGCAACGGTCAAGCTGGTTGGCATACAGATAGACAACGACCTGCTGCCTTTCCTCAACGCATTGCCCAACAAGTCACGATTTATCAATGATTTGTTGAGGAAGAAATTTTTTGGCAAATAATTTGGTGGTTTCAAAGGAAAAGCGTACCTTTGCATCACTGAATGTTTAAAGTGGTCTCCACTTATTACCCCAGCGGCTCGACTTTTTCACCGCTGGGGTATTTTTGTGCTCTTTCTTTCGATTCACCCCGAAATTTGCGTTCTGAGCCGCTTACGTGGTAAGCATATAAAACTATCCCCGAAAACAATTTGAGCCGTTTCTGCGGCAAATTCGCAAGAAATAAGGCTATTTTTTGTCGTACAGCACATAATCAATAACCCTGCGGTTGGCTTCATCTACTCTCGATAGGTCTGCATTGATGTAGGTATCGGTTACCCGGACACCGAAAGAGTGACCCAGCGCAAGCGACACCACGTCCTTTTGTATACCAATGTTGAAGGCAATAGAAGCCCACGTATGGCGAGCGTAGTACGTAGTAAGCCCTGGGCGCACCTTTGCTAGTTTCTTATTAATCATGACCGTTGCAACATCAACGTTCCTGAAATGCTCCGAGAAACGAAGCAGCTTCTTTTCCCCTTTGTACTTCTCGATGATTCGGAGAGCTTCGGGATGAAGAAGGATGGAGTAATGCCTGCCAGTCTTCGCCCGGTCGTATTCCAGTCTACCATGGACGATATTCTCATTTGTCAAGGCGAACAAGTCACTCACATTGATACCAATCAGCAGGAACATCAGCAGGAACATGTCGACCAGTTCATCACCACCAGCTTCGAAGATAGAGCGGATTTCCTCAACGGACAAATCTCGCTTTTTCGTTGTCTCAAGCCGAAGACTGTACCTGCGAAATGGGTAGTTTTTCGTCTGCTCATTATCTATCGCCAAGTTGAATACAGCAGCGACGCAGAGCATCCTGCTGGCTCTGGTATTCCTAGACAAGCCTTCCTTTGCCATGAACGCATCGAAATCTTCAAGCCAAGAGCGGTTAATCTCATCGTATGTAAGAAGAGCCGCTTTTTCCTTCCCTAGGAAAGCTTCAATCTTTGCCCAAGTGTACTTGTATCTGTTTATAGTATTTTCTTTCAGATTCCTGCCCTCGTAGGCTATGAAGCCATCACGAAGCAGGGCGACCTTCTCCCTTGCAGGCTCGGCTTCAAGCATTATTAAGTCTCGGAGTTCCCTAGCTGTAATATCGCCACGGTAAGAATCCCTGCATTGCGCCTTCATCATCATTCTATTGTAGAAATTAAGACGGTCAAGAAGGAAGTCGTTGATAGCATCACGATCCGGACGCTTGCGCACCTTGCAAGCCCTTTTATCCCACTCATCTTTCTTGCAGTATTGATTGAGGGAGATGAAGGCAGTCCCACCATGGTGGTTGACAGCAAGCCGGATGGAGAACGTACCATCCTGCCTTTTAACCCTCGTATCTAGATATAATCTCAGTGTTGCCATAATTCCGTGCAGTTTTTGTTCAGTTTATTTTCAGCGTTAAGAGCCGCAATTGTGCAACATGGTGCATGATTGCGGCATTTTCAAGTTATCAGAGCATCAGAGAACCCTTTTAAATACTGGGAAAAACAGTAAAGTTGTACTTAAAATCATAACGTATGTTCTAAATGATTGAAAACTAAAAACTTATGCAGACTGCTTTTTTCTTGTGCAGTTTTTATTCAGGTTTTTCACGATTTCTGCCGTGAAGCCAGTCGCATAGAACTCACCAGAGCCAAGGAGCAGCCAGTATGGGTTTATGTGGTAATCACGGACTAGGAACTGAACCCAAGACGGACGAAAGCGACCGTAGTACTCGGCAGGCTTTTCTCGCAGGGACATGATGTTCCAGCGGTTGATACCATACCGGTCGGTTATTGTCTTCAGACCGCCAATGCAACCATCAGCCTTCAGGCGGTCGATTGCAGAGAAGAAACGAACTACTATATCCACATCAGCGGACATCAGATTTTTATCTTCCATATTTATCTTATCTTTTTGTAGGCACGACCGAAAACGCTTTCAAGCCTTGCCCGATGATTATTCAATCTTTGCGACCAGTCTTGCAACTGAGCCAGCGTTGGACGGGAAGCCAGCAGACCATCCACCTCGGAAGGGGTGAGCACTGGCAGGTATTTCTCGTAGGCGAGAAGGTAATCAATTCGGCACATTCGGCATAACTAACATTACAAGGATATATCCGAGAACAGCAGCAAAGCCAAAGTATAGATAAATCTTTGCTATCTTCTCGTTTCTTGCTATGATGTAATCATCAGCTTCAACCTCAACCTTGCGCCTAGTCAATTGATGCCCATCGTATCGTTCCCCTCTCTTGTAGCGACCATCAGCGACATAGACCGCCTGCGATGTATACTGCCAGCCATAGGCGGTATGTTTATTTTTCAGCTTTCTGTAGCCAACAATCAGCAGGACAACTCCACCGATGATACTAAACATGAAACCAACGAAACCCCAAAACCAAGCAGCACCAACAGAAGGGACTATCGGCTGGATTCCTTCATCCTCTACCTTTCCAACGCTGGAAACACGACCAGCACCACCAGCGGAAACATTCCGGTGCGGTATAGAGTGAGCATCGCCATAGATGTTATTGCTGACAACACGACCAGCATCCCTTCCTACCTGATTGACAGCAGAGCGAACGAAACCCTTTGCCAGTCCATTTATAAAACTTCCCATACGCTATTTATTTAAATGATTTATATTTCTTTCGTAGAACTCATTCCAAGCCTTTTTCTTGATGAAGACGAAGAAGAGCAGCAGCCCTAGGGCGACCATCAGCAGATGCAGCGGCTGGCGCAAGACCCCGAACCCGAAAGAACGCTGGAAGTCGATGCAGAACGAAATCAGCACTCCGTAGGTAGCGAACGCTCGATGCACCCAGCAGAAGCCATAGGCTAGACTGCAAATGATCCAGGCGATGAACCCGAACAGCGAGCAGTCGAATATCCACTCTGTGAGTTTTGCCCTAAAGCCCATGGAGAGCAGGGAACAGTGAACCAGCATTACAAACGCACCCACTGGAGGGATAATACCTATTATCAACCTGCTGGCTTTCCATAGCCAGCTTTTCCCGAGGGCGGCAAGAAGAATCTTCTCCTTCCGCTCTATGAAATCCTCCTCTTTCATCGTTACTTAGAATTTTAGTTGATATTGTACCTGGAGCGAGAACTAAAGTTCACGCAACCACTTCTGACCTCTTTTTGATTTCAAGAAGAGAACAAACGCAACACTCATCACGAACACGAATACATTAAAAAACAAATATGTTACCATAATCTCTAACTTTTAAATTTCATTATATAATTGGCAGCATTGGCGATTGCAGCACCGCCAAGGAAGCCAAAGATAATACACGCTATATTCACCATTGCAAGTTCCTTGCCAGTGAAAAGAGGAGACAGACCACCGACAGCAACGCTTCCGTACATCATTTTCGAGCAGTCGTAGAGATACCCAGCCAAGAGCTTTCTTCTGTCCGTCTCCCTATCGTCTGTTGTTTTTTGACTAACCATACTTTTTCATTTTGCAAAGTTACTAAATTATTTCTGCCCGACAATGGCAAGCAGCGTTTTTACCTGACTTTGCAGGAACTCATTCTGTTCTCGCAGCAGTTTATTCTCAGCAGCCAAGGCAGCATCACTACCTATTGACTGAGAAACGTTGGAACTGTTCGAGCCATTGACGTTTGAACCGAAAACAGCCTCTTCCATCTCAGCAGGGAGTGGAGGGGCACACTTGTCTATTATTTCCTTTATCTTTTGAAAGAAATCTATCTTTATAGACTTGCGATTAAACTTCGCATTCAAGTTCTGCGGACTGGTTCCTAACTCCTCCGCAACAGCAGCAACGGACATTCCCGAGCGTTTTATATATTGTTTTAGTTCTTCTCCGTTCATATTAAAATAAAATTAAATAAAATTAAATTAATACTAAAATCACTATCAAATGTTTTGTAATCTAAAATATTTGTTTTATATTTGCAAACGATTTCAGAAACGAGTTTAAAAACTCATTTGCAAAGATAAAGAAAATAATTTAAAATACAAATAAAATGGGAGAAAATTTTAATTATGATTTTCGGACACCGTTGCAGAAGCAACAGGACGAAAGAAAGAAGAACATCATAGCGATGTTTGCAGATTTCCGAGCAAAAGCATCTGCCGAGACCTCAGACAGCAGAATAATGCTCGCAGTTTCACAGCGTGTTGGTTGCACCCAGCAGAACGTGCGTGTTATCCTCATTAAGGCTGGATTGATAACACCAAAGAAGAGACGTGCAGCCGTGCGCAAATAATCAAGTAGAACCAATTTAAACATTCAGAGCGTATGAAGAAGTTTATCGAGATTATCACAAGTGACGAAGTATTATCCCTGGCAGTTGCCATCGCATTAGTAACTTTAATTTTTTGGAGGGCTTAGTTATGACGAACGAAGAACCAAAGGTAGCAGACGCAGGCAGATACACCATGACAGAGACCTGCAAGGTGCTTGGCATCCATCGCAACACCCTGCGCAGATGGTTGCAGGCTGGTAAGATTAAGGTCAAGTTCCGCAGAATCGACAACCGCAAGGTTTTCGAGGGCAGTGAGATTAAAAAAGTCTGGAGGATTGCACTATGATGAATGCCTACGAAAAAGCGAAGCAGCTTACCGCCAAGTGGGAGCAGGAGCGAAAGGACAACAAGCGACTGGCAACCATGAAGGAAGCGGAAAGACGCATTCAGGTAAGGGAGTTTGACAATATGCTTTGTCTTTCACTGGACGGAATACCGGTACTCCCGATGAGCGAGTTCAACAAGCAGACGCTTGCAGACGCACGTCTGACATTCTTTAACTATTTAATCAGACGGTAAGAGCGTATGGAACCAAGAATTATCAAACAATGCGAAGAGGCAATGTACGATGCCATCTGGATGGAGTTAGACCGTGATCCACAGAGACCAGCGGTTGCAAGGGTAGACATCAAGACCAAGGCAGGCGACATTTCAGTATGGTGCGACAGAACCGGGAACGTAGCGGTCGTGACGCACAAGAACAGCAACAACGACAGCGAGCGGCTAGAGGAAGCTATCGAGGGTTGCGTTAACTATCAGGACGTGATGGACGACTGGATGGAAGAGAACAGCCAATACGCAGACCAAGACGTGATGGACGCCTTCGAGGAAAGCAGGCTCGACAGCCTTATGGCTCAACTGGTTTGATTACGATGTTAAACAATTATTATATGGCTCCCTGCAGCGGCAGGGCAAAGGGCGCACGCAAAACTCATTTTTCAAAGGTTATCTAAAATTAGTTGTTTTTTACCATGCAATATGCGGAAACGACAGCGTGCGCCCTGCAACGGAAGGGCATCCACCAGCAGCTGGCAAGGGTGGAATAATATTAGGGCAACTGGGGTTCGAATCCCCAGCCTTCCACTAGAGTTAATGAACAATAAGTTGAACAATAAAAAGAACGAATTATGGAAAATGAAATTATCAATGTTAGCGGTGGCGAAATGCTGGAAGCTATCAACCGCTCGGAGATTGACGGACAGATTGCAACAGCGCACAAGTTTCCGAGAGACATCATGCAGTGCAAGCAGAATATGGTAGCACTGGCAGCGATGGACGATGATGTTGCATACAATTGCTTCTATCACCTAGAGCGCAAGGGCAAGGATGGCCAGGTATCGGTTATCGAGGGTCCTAGTGTTAGGTTCACGGAAATCATTTCCGCATGCTGGAAGAACCTCCGCATCGCTGGTCGCATCATCGCAAATGATGGCAAGACCATCACGGCACAAGGCGTCTGCCATGACCTAGAGAGCAACGTTGCCTACTCTGTCGAAGTGAAGCGCAGCATTCTGACATCGAAAGGATATACCTTCTCGCAGGATATGCAGGTGGTAGTTGGCAATGCAGCCGTGGCGATCGCCCAGCGTAACGCAATCTGCAAGGTCGTGCCGCAGGTATTGATTGCAAGCGTGGTGAAGGAAGTTCAGGCAAAGGCACTGGAGCACATCAAGCAGACTGGCGTACAGAGCCAGTGGAAGAGCTGCGTAGCCTGCTTCCAAGTGTACCAGGTAACAGACCTTATGCTGCTGGAATACCTGGGCAAGAAATCAGCCGAGGAAGTCACGGCAGAGGATATTCAGAAGCTGGCAGGAGTATACAACGCCATCAAGGAAGGCACGACCACCGTAGAGGAGACCTTCAAGAAGCCGAAGCAGCAGGAAGCAATCGCACAGCAGGCGCAGGCAGCAGCCGAGAGCGCACAGAAGAAGGCAGAGAAGGCAATGAGCCGCAGCCAAGGAAAGACTGGCACAGCAGCGAAGAAGTAGTTAAGTTTATAAAGTTATAACGTTTGCCCGAACCGCCACGGCACAACCTATGGGGTGGGCTCCCATCACAACCTACCAAGGGAAGCCGTGGCAACTTTTAAACATTCAGTAAAAATTATGGCAGAAAAAGAAAACAATCAGAAACACAAGAGCACCACCGACAAGTACTTTGCTAGAACCGCCAAGGCATACAAAGCATGGGCTGATGAGAACGAGGAAGAAAGAAACTTTCTACAGATTGCAGCTGAGACGACTGGAGATACAGATGAAGACGGAAACCAAGGATTCGATTTCCATATTTCCTACCACTTCAAGACCGAAATCCTCGCAAACGGACTTGCTCAAGCAATGGAAAGGGATGAAGACATTCGTCAGATTATCATTGCAGCAGCAAAATTGTATTATACCGCAAACATAAAAATAAAAGAATAAAATGAAACAGATAATCAAATATAAAAGCAGAGAGGAGTGGTTGCAGAACCGCACAAAGGGAATAGGTGCATCAGAGGCAGGTACAGTACTGGGACTGAACCCATGGGAGACCCCATACCAGTTGTGGAGACGCAAGAAGGGTATCGACCCACCAAAGGTTGAGAACTTTGCGATGGTTGCAGGACACCTGCTGGAGGATGCCGTGGCGCAGTTCTTTAAACGAGAGAGCCACTGCCACATCATCAAGGCGAGCACGGACGACTACACTATCACGAACACCGATACTCCGTATCTGAGAGTAAGTCCAGACCGCACCTTCTGGAGAACCGGGGCAACGCACAACGAAGCGAGCAAGAGCATCCTCGAGTGCAAGACCACGCAGATGCAGATAGATGCAGACGACCTCCCGAAGCATTGGTTCTGCCAGCTACAGATGAACCTAGGAGTGGGCGAATACAAGGACGGAGCACTTGCCTGGCTGACAGCAGGCAGGGAGTTCGGCTACCGTGACATCGATTTCGACCCCGAGTTCTTCGGATGGATGAGGGACGAGATAACAAAGTTCTGGCTTGACTACATCGTGGGCGACCAAGAGCCGCCAGCCTACAGCGCACAAGACGTTCTCCTAAAGTCTCCTCTACATGTAGCTGGCAAGGAAGTGACCGCAACGAAGGAGATACTCGAACAGATTGCTAGGCTCAAGGAACTCAAGGTTCAGAACAAGAAACTGGAGACCGAGCAGGACGAGATTGAGGACAACTTGAAGCTGTTCTTCGGGGACGCAGAGAGTATCGTGGACGGAAACGGAAAGATGCTGGCAACTTGGAAAGCACCGAAGGCAAGCGAGAAGTTCGATGCCAAGGCTTTTCAGGCAGACCATCCTAAAGCGTGCGCCAAGTACATCAAGCAGGTGCAGGGAGCACGAAGATTGCTCATTAAGTAAAGGCAGGGCTTATGGCTGTTCCTATATCAAAAACCGACCTAAGGAATATAATTTCCCAACTGGAGAATTATACTTCCCTAGGTGGGAAAGTGACAGCACCGACCGACACAAGCCAGCGGAACAAAATCCGTATGGCCACCGTGCTCAAACGGAAGCTAGAAAAGAAATTATCATTATCAGAATAAAGCATCATGAACGATTCATTCATCTTATACACATCATACTACACTCTTATCGAGGGGCTGACCGATGAACAACTCGGGCAACTGACGAGAGCGATATTTCTCTACGCAAGGGATGGGGAGACTATCAGTCTCGAACCAGTCGTGCGTATGGCTTTCGGTTTTATCGTTGACGATATGAAACGGAATAAAGCCAAGTACGAAGAGAAGGTAGAACGATGGCGAGCCAATGGCAAAAAGGGTGGCAGACCAAGAAAAAACCAAGAGGATAAACAAAAACCAATTGGTTTAGATAAAAACCAAGAGGTTTCAGAAATAACCAAACAAAACCAAGAGGTTTTTTCAAAAACCTTATATGATAATGATAATGTATATGTAAATGATAATGTTTATGATAATGTAGATGTTAATGATGTTTCTAAAGAAACAGATAATAAACCTTCTAAAGAAGGTATTCAGAGTGCATCGGTCAAGCCCGAAGCACCCGGTGGCGGCAAGGGTTCAAAATCTCAAAAGATAGACTATGCTGCCGTCAAGGAATACTGGAACCGCAAGCATAATGAGACGAAGAGTGCGATGCCGCCTATTACGCTCATGACCGAGAACCGCAAGGTGATGGTTAAGGCAAGGGTTCGTCAATGCAAGGGAGACGTGAAAACTCTGTACCGGGTAATTGACATTGCGATGGCATCTGACTTCATGAACGGCAATAATAAGCATGGCTGGCTCGGAAAGTTTGATTGGATATTCGGCAATGAGCAGAACTTTGCAAAGGTGCTGGAAGGAAACTTCAACAACGAGCCAGCCACAAGCCAGCAGCCGCAATCGGCAGCAGTCAAGGCGCAGGATCCTTCGGCAACGGCAAGACCGAGCATCGGGGAACTCTACGAGCAAGCCAAGCGTCAGCAGCCAGCGAGCCAGCAGAGCCAAGATAGCAAGTTCCGGTGGGTAATCCAGCAGAACCTCGAAGACCTCAAGAAGAATCCAAACAACAAGCCAGCCAAGGATTCGCTGACGAGATACTACGAACGTGGAGTTCTTCAGCGGCTGGGCATCGACTGGAAGCCCGAAAAATAACGGATGAGGGCAAAATAAGCCGCTCTGTGGCGTTTTCACGCTTCGGGCGGTAAATTATAAGGCAAACAGATTTTAAACACTTTAAACAAAAGAATTATGGCAAAAGAAGTAATTGTAATTAATGAACCGAACGAAATAGCCAAGGATTTCGAGGAAGGCACATTGCTGAACGTTAACGGTAGATTATTGAAAGTAGTGTCGGATGATGATGTACCTGAACAGCAGAATACTTGCGATATATGTGCTCTTGATACTAAAGGGTTGACAGAATTTTGCCCTTGTGCAAGATGTAGTGATTTTCACTTTAAAGAGATTAAAGACCATGAATGAGTTATTTTTCCACGAATGCCGTGCCGCTGGTCTTGTCTTCAAAACTTCGGAAGACTGGTTCAAGTGGCTGACCGAAAACAGCTACGACATCAAAAAGCCGGTCGCAGAGCACGAAGGCTTCAAGTACAACATCTACGATGTTTGCATCAATCCGCACGTAATCGAGTATGCCGCAAAGGGTGCAGGCAACTGGGGATGGAAGGTAATGACCGCCAACACCCAGTTCGGCTGGATATGGGGCTACAGCATTCAAAAGGGAAAGCACGTGTACGACAGCCCGGTAGCCTACCCGAGTAGATATGACACTCTCAGCATCTTCTACGGTAACGAGAAGGAAGCGGAGTACGATGCCCTGACCTTCATCATCAGAGACCTTGAGAAGAATGCTGGAACCAAGAACACCAACCTCCTCCTCTTGGCGGCTAAGAAGAAGCGGGCAGACATCATTCATCCACAGATTGAACTTTTTGGAAAGGAGGTGGAGGGATGAAAATATCAGCATTTATAAAACTTCTTGAAACTCACAAGAAACAGTTTGGTAATATAGATGTTGTTGATGACTTGGGATATATCACAAATGACCTTGTATACAACGAAGAAGATAATTCTTTGATGATAGTTACAGACACATTCAGAAAAGTAAGAAGAAATGAAAAAGATTGAAATCATCACAGATGAACACCGACATCACGTATACGTTGGCAACACCGATTTCTGGCTCAATACTCAGGAACTGTTGGAATTTTATTTCAAACTCGGACACGTTAAGTTATAAACAATAAAAAACATTCAGATTATGAAAGTGAGAATAGCAAACAATAAAAACATTCAGACAATGGAACAGAAAGATATTGATATTTACGAGATTCTCAAAAATGAAGAGTACGGTACAGAGTTATACACACCGAAATGCGGAAGAGTGTGGTACAGTGGAATGGCAAACGACAAGGACAGTGCGAAAGCAATCTGGACTGAGGACGGAGATGGAAGAGAACACTTTTTCGACAAGAACGGAAAAATCTATAAAGAAGGAGAAGTTCTGCTCTTCCCATCTAACGAAATGCGAGACTGGAGCAAGTTCTTCAAGAAGGGAGACGTGCTTGTTTCTGAAGATGGATGTGTGCATATTATCTTTGAAAAGTTTGTGGATTATACATATACAAACTTCATAGGTAAACATTACTTTGATGGTGACGACAAACTGGGGTATAGTTATATTTCCGGACGTTACACTGCAAATACCAAACAATTTCGTATTGAAGAGGGCGATGCTGTTCAGACCTACATCAAAACCATCGAGGAAAAATCTGGGGGAAAACTGAACCGGGAAACTCTGGATATTGAAAAGCCGGAGAAACTTAAGTTTGAAATCGGCAAACTCTACGTTTTCAACGAGGACGATGAGGACGGAGAGTTGACCATCATCGGCGAGCTCATCGGCAAGAATGAAAGTGAAGACACGCTAACATTTGGCGAACAGTACGAAATCGAGAACGAGAAGTTCGTGACCGACCAGACCTTCGACCTGCGTATCAGCGTTAACAAGGAACTTCGAGAAGCGACAGAGAACGAAGTCGAACTGTTCAACAAACATTACGACATCTGGAAGAATGGGAAGGAAGAGAAGGAGCAGCCAGCCTTCAAGCCTTTCGATAAGGTGCTGGTAAGGGATGAAGAAGAATACGAGTGGATTCCAGCGTTATTTGTTCGTGACCGTGGGGAGGGAGTGAATTTTAGATATGAAGCCTTGTCTATCCTCAGCGGAAATCCATCGGGATTCTCATGCTGCATCCCATTCGAGGGGCATGAGAATTTTGCCTTCACTGACTACGATTTCGTAGACTTACCATTCTAGGACGTATGGCGAGCGAATTATGCAAGGCTTGCGATGCCGGGCGAAACTGCTTAAATGGGCTATACTGCCCGGCACGCAAGCAATATGTAGAACATCAGGCAATAAGTGAATGCAATGAGCGATTTCGCAACAAGGGAGAAGAACAGAACGTACTACCAGGAACACCGGGAACAGATCCTCAGAGCCACGAAGGAATGGCGAAAGAGAAACCGGGAAAAATACCGGGCGTATCAAAAGGAGTACTGGAGTAAGCACTACCGGAACTACGGTACAAAGAACCGGGTAGCCGACAGAGCGATGCGTGAGAGGAAGAAGCCGGACGTAGAGAAGGCTCTTTCCATGTTCAAGAATCCGCAGCAGGCAGCGCATCTGGCATGGCTGCTCGAGAATAAAAAGAATAATCGGTCGTGAGTTCAATAATAGAGTTATTAACCAGCGAGGACAGAAGGAGAGGGTAAGCCGTATCAGTGTTACTTATAACATTTCTTGAAATTAGATATGGCGAGCCGGAAACGCATCTCCCGAAGTCTGACGTATAAACAAAGAAAGCGAGGTGGTACATGAAGAAGTAAGAAAAAGAAATCGTTAGAAATTATGCTTTTATTCATTCGGCTGGCGGTGGAAGAAGGAAGAACCCTGCAACATATTCATTTTGTTATTCATTTATTTTGCAAGCGCAGGCACAACTTCCGGAATCCCTGCCAGCTTTCTCTATCGCAACCAAAAAGAAGGGAAAGAAAGGGGTAGGGGAAAGATAGGGATAATAACGCATGTGCGCACGTATATGCGCACGTAAAGGGTGTTTGTTGATAAACCACACAAGCAAAACAAAATAAACGCTTATACGCGAAATTTGAACAAAATAAGTACTTTAAAGAAAAAATGAAATGGAAAAAGGAACAGTTATAATCGGAATCGACCCCGACATTCAGGAAAGCGGAGTTGGAGCAGTCTTTGACGACAAGAAGTTTCTTGCCTATAAGATGAACTTCCCAGCTTTGATAGATTACCTCAGAGCAATGAACGAGAGTTGCAAGAAGATTAAGGTCGTTATTGAAGGCGGCTGGCTCAACAAGAGCAACTGGCATGTGCTAGGTAAATTCATGACAGCAGTCAAGGCAGCAGCAATCGGACGCTCTACCGGAATGAACCATCAGACCGGAATCTTGATTGTCGAGTGCTGCAAACACTACAATATCCCCTGCGAAATTATCAAGCCATTAAAGAAGTGCTGGAAAGGCAAGGACGGAAAAATCACGCAGGACGAAATTGCTTATTTTGTAAGCGCAGGACAAAAGTTGCCGAGAATGAACCAAGACCAGAGAGACGCACTTCTCCTCGCATGGGTCTGTGCAGGATACCCGGTCAGAGTGAAGCCGAAGAAACCGCAGACAACCCTGCAGAAGACCATCCGAGCCTTTGATTGATAAGATAAAACGAAGTGTTGGAAAAAGTTAAAAGTGGGCAAAGAGCGAACAACTAAAGCAAAAAAGTAGTATCTTTGCGCCTGTGTTTAGGAGATAAGCACGTATTTCGAACTTAAAACAAGAAGAAAATGAAAACAGAAGAAATCGCACTATCGAGGGTCAGCGAGAACGAAGCGAACCCGAGAGAGATAAGTCAAGCGAACTTTCAGAAGCTTGTGCAGAGCATCATCGTGTTCCCACGAATGTTGACCCTGCGCCCGATTGTTATTGATGAGACCTTCCATGCATTGGGTGGCAACATGAGACTGAAAGCCTTGCAGCACATTGTCACGATGGACGAAGCAGGCATTCAAGTGAAGCTGGATGCAGAGCAGCGTCTTTCCGATGATGAGCAAGCTGCATTGATGGAGTATTGGCAGGGATGGCAGCAACAGCCAACAGTTACCGTGGTGAGCGCATCAGACTTGACAGAAGCACAAAAGCAGGAGTTTATGATTAAAGACAACCTATCCTTCGGTAACTGGGACTTCAACGACCTTGCGAACCGATGGGACAGCGCACAGCTTCAGAACTGGGGTATGCCAGTCTGGAACCCAGCACCAGTGGAAGCAAGCAGCACCAGCAAGTGCAAGAAGAAAGACAAGGACGACCAAGAGGGCGACCCATTCGCAGGGGAACTACCTCCTGAAATCGAAGGGCAAGACTTAACTCCTGACGACTTGCCTACGATAATGGGCGATGGCGTTTTGCCACGTGAGAACGTAATCATTCACTACAAGCCAGCCGATGAGCCATTCCTTGCCAAGCTTCTGGGAGTTGATCATATCGACCGCATCGTCTGGAACTTTGATGAACTGAAACCAAGACAAGAAGGAAAGGAGGAAGACAATGGAGAAGAATAAAATCGAGAACATCAACCTGCACGACCTGGTGGAGAACCAAGACAACCCACGCAGCATTGAGCCACAGCAGATGCAGAAACTCGTTGAGAGTATTCTGACGTTTCCGAAGATGTTGCAGATGAGACCAATCGTCTGTAATGAGAACCGAGTTATCCTAGGAGGAAACATGCGCTTCCGTGCCCTGCTCAACATCGAGCAGATGGAAGACGAAGCTATCAAGAACGCAATAGAAGCCGTTGCCGTGAAACTGACCGATGGAGAGAAGCAGCAGCTTTGCAGCCACTGGGAGAAGTGGAAGGCAGAACCAAAGGTCGAGGTCGTTATTGCTGACAGCCTATCCGATGAAGAGACGGACGAGTTCATCATCAAGGATAACGTCTATTTTGGCAGCTGGGACGAAGAGAAGCTAAAGGGAGCATTTGATGTGGACGATATTCAGCGATGGGGATTGAACCCCTGGGAAATCCAGCAGGAAGCCACGACCTACGAACCAGCAGAGGACGAAGAACAGCGCATCATCATCGTATACCGCAGCGAGGACGCACAAGGTGTGGCAGACATGCTGGGACTTGACGCAATCGAGAAGCGCAACTTTGACGTGGAAGAACTCAAAGAAAAACCCGAATAGTCGGAATTTTCGCGTTTAAGTCGGAGAAACTCTTGAAATGGATAAACTATCCGCTCGGAACAATTCAATCCGGCAGAGACGAAATTTAACAAAAATAACTCGAATATGAGAAAGACTTGTGTTTTTATCATTGGAACCAACGCCAGCGGAAAGAGCACCGTTGCCCGAAAGCTGATAGAAAGCTTTGGTGGAATCGAAAGCTATTCGAACGGAATAAGCAGCACCAGGGATGGAGTTGCATTTGCAGGGCGATACGATGTTAAGTACGGAGGTGTTGACAATCTGAACGGTACGACCATACTGCGGGACATCGTGAAGAAGGCACTGGAGAGCACCGACTGCATCATTTGCGAAGGGATGAGACTTAAATGCTGGGGTCCGAACTTGACGCACGCAATGTTCAATGCGGACAGACAGATTGTAATCTTCTTATACGCACCACTCGAAGAAATCCAAAAAAGGCTCGCAGAACGGTCGAACGGGACGTTGAGCAAGGATATTATCCGGGGACAGCGAGAATCGGCACACTCGGCAAAGAAATGGCAAACTGCTGGGTGTGACGTTGTAGCGATAAACACCACGGAGCAGACAGCAGACCAAATCGCAGACTTTATCATCAACAAAATAAATTCATGAGGATATGGCAGAACATTATGGCAACACGCCAAGAATAACATACGAGTTTCCCGACTGCTCAATGCCAATGGCTTTTGACACTTACAATAATTGCAGCTTTGGCTGTATGTATTGCTTTGCTCAGAACCAGCGAGGTATTGGCAGCAAGAAAAAGGAATACCTGCACAAGGAGGTTAAGAACGTGAGCGTTGAGCGCATCAAACGAATGTTCATTGACCCCGACAAGCACGGTGGAGACTTTGCGCCATACATCAAGGCTCGCAAGGTTATGCAGTGGGGAAGCATGAGCGACCAGTTCGACAACTTCGAACGTAAGTACGGAACGACACTGGAACTTTTGCGCTTCTTCAAGGATATAGACTATCCGCTTTGCTTCTCGACCAAGGGAGCATGGTTCACAAAGGATGAGCGATACATGGACTTGATCAGAGGGCAGAAGAACTGGAACTTCAAGTTCTCAATCATCACCAGCGATGCAGAGAAGGCTAGAGTAATAGAGCGAGGTGTGGAAAGCCCACAAGCAAGACTTGAAGCCATCGAGCGCATCGCCAATGCAGGAGCAGGAGGTGCAACGCTTAGACTGAGACCCTTCATCATCGGAGTGAGCACGCCAACGTACCTCGACCTTATCAAGGAAGCATTCAACAGAGGGGCTACAGCTTTGAGCACTGAATTCTTCTGCCTGGAAACGAGAAGCCCGACATTGAGGGAATTGTTGCCTACCATCAGCAAGATGGCAGGTTTCGACATTCTCGCATTCTACAAGAAGTACAGCGTACAGTCTGGCTATCTGAGACTGAACCGCAAGGTTAAAGAACCGTTCTTCAGGAACATGAAGGAATTGTGCGACCAGATGGGAATGCGCTTTTATGTATCGGACGCACACTTCAAGGAACTTTGCCACAACGGAAGTTGCTGCGGATTGCCGCCAACGTGGAACTACAGCAGGGGGCAGATGTGCGAAGCACTGAACATTTGCAAGCGCAAGGGATACGTGAGGTGGAGCGACATCAAGCTGGATGCAGAGAACCTTTTGAGGGCGAGACTGGAGAAGGCGATGAACCTGGGAACACGTGAGAAGTACTCGAAGTATTACACGATGAGCGCAGCCGACTACATGAAGTGGTGCTGGAACAATCCGCAGGCAGCGCACTCGCCATACAAGATGTTCGAAGGGGCAATGTTGCCAGCTGACGAACGAGACAGCGAGGGAAACATCGTATACAAGTACAACGGAGCAAAATTTTAAATCAAGAATCGTATGCCACAAGGTAATAACAACAAACATCGAGCGCAGAAAATCGACATCGAGAACCGCCTGCAGATTATCGCACCTCTATACCGCAGAGGATGGACGGAGCGAGAAATCACGGCAGAGGTTCGCAAACGGCTCGACAGACCGAAATACAATCAAGCGCACTGCGACATTCAGCGGTTATTGAAGGAGTGGAGGGAAGAGAGACTGACCGACACGGACGAAAAGATAACAAGCGAGGTGGCAAGGTTGAAACTGGTGATACGTGAAGCCTGGGACGCATGGGAGAAATCCAAAGCGGACTATAACAGCAAGACACAGACACAAGTCGGACTGCCTAACAAGGATCCAGACACTGGGTTGGTAACGATGGATACCGTCAAGGCGATAATGTTCGATGCTGAGAAGCGAGGACTAGGAGACCCAAGGTATCTTGACATCATCCTAAAGGCTGAGACGCAGATTTGCAAGCTGCTCGGACTTGATAAGGTCGTGCTCGACCTGAACGCAGGCTTCCAAGGCGGCATCGAGGTACGATACATCAACTCGGGACACCAGTGCGCATCCAGCGAGCAGGAAGTAATCGAGCGTGATGGATTGGATAAAGAATAATTTTACCATAATTTTGTTTTAAGTTTTATTGTTTGTAAGAATGGCACTATTTGATGTTATTGGTGAGCTGTATGATCCAAATGCGGACGTGAAGCCAAGGTTTCTCGTAAACCAAGGAGGCACGTCCTCGGGGAAGACATACACCATCATGCAGCGTCTTATAGTGCTTTCTTTCGAACACCCCATGGCAATTATCACGGTGTGCGGTCAAGACCTCCCGAACTTAAAGGTGGGAGCCATGCGAGACCTCGATACCATCCTGCACACAAGGGCAGAGTTGCTCGACTGGTTCAAGACCAACAAGAGCGACAGCAGCTACCGAGGAAAGAACGGCTCAATCATCGAGTTCAAGAGTTACCAAGATGCGCAGGACGCTAAGAACGGTAAGCGTGACTACCTGTTCGTGAACGAGGCGAACGGTGTGCCATACGAAGTATTTTGGCAGCTGGCCATCCGAACACGTAAGCAGGTATTCATCGACTACAATCCAAGCGCACGCTTCTGGGTGCACAACAACGTCATCGGCAGGGATGACTGCCGTTTGATACTGAGCGACCACCGAAACAACCGATTCCTGACGGAGCAGGAGCACAAGAAAATTGAAGAGATTGACGACCCCGAACTGTGGCGAGTTTATGCAAGAGGATTGACCGGAAAGATAACCGGGCTTATCTTCACTAACTGGGGCATCGTTGACAAGCTGCCACCAAGGGAGGAGTGGAAGATGGAATGCAGGGGTATGGACTTCGGATTCACCAACGACCCAACTGCGCTGGAGCATGTTATATTGGCGCACGGAGAGTTATGGGTGGACGAAGAAATCTACCAGCCTGGAATGACGAACGATGACATCGCAGACCGATGCAAGGAACAAGGACGGACGAAACGTGACCTTATCATTGCGGATTCGGCAGAGCCTAAGAGCATTCAGGAGATACACAACCGGGGGCTGTGGATAATAGGCAGCACCAAGGGAGCGGACAGTATCAACAACGGCATCGACATCTTGAAGCGTTTTCGCATCAACATAACAAGACGCAGCCACGGTATCATCGGGAACATGCAGCAATACAAGTGGAAGAAGTCAAGGGATGGAGAGACCACGAACCAGCCTATAGACGCATTTAATCACGGCATAGACGCAATACGATACGTAGCCTTGAAGAAGTTATCCGTAGCAAGCCACGGAACGGCTAGGGCGCATGTATTAAGGCAAAGATAACGACAAAAAATAAAAGCGTATGGATAATAACACGACATTCAAGTACTGGCTGGCAGTTGCTAGGCACACCAGCTACAAAATCGGCAAGCAGCCACGACCTGCATTTGTCGGAGGAAAACAAGTGCCCGGCAATCTCAACCAGCTATCCATCGGGCAGCTAATAGACCTTTCCCAGCTATCAGACAGCGAGGAAAGTCTGTATCAGATAGTGACAACCGTCCTCGGTCTGAGCCACAAGGAAGTGGAGCAGGCTAGGGCGGTTGATGTCGTTATGCTCATCGGTTGGGTAACATCAGAGGTGGAGCGCATCAACAAGCTATTTGAGAGCACAGACACAGCGAAGCCAACGAGACTGGAGAAGGAGGCAGGCATCGATACCCTGCGGTTCGGACTGTTCGGCATGCTGGACTGGTATGCGGTAAGGATGGGCATCAGCGACCACGACCAAGTATTAAAAACACCATGGCTTCGCATCTACAAGTGCATGGAAATGGACAACAAGAGAAGCGTGTACGAGCGAAACCTGCAGAAGTTGCAGGCGGAAGAAATGAAACGTAAATCTAAATAATTATGGCAACAATAAGAGAAACATTAAAGCAGCTGGCAGCAGACACGCTGCCAGACTACACCTACCTTTTCGAGGACTGGGACACAGCAGACACCAAGCTGGAGAAACTGAACTATCCGGCAATCGTGTGCATCATCCCAGCCAGCGGCATGACAGAGATACGCAACGGCAGGGTATACGACACCGTAAACGTTGCCCTGGCTTATCTCGACACCGTACCGAGGGCAGCGGAAGGAGAAGACAACGGAGAGTGCATCGACCGAATGAAGGTGGCAGGGGCAAGGATGATACGAGCCATCAACCAGTCGCACCAGTTTGAACCATTGGAGGGGCAGCAGTACTACGAGACCATCATCGAGCGGCTGAGCACGATCGTGTCGGGCGTAATGTACTCCCTTCAGCTGACACAGCGCATAGGAGGGTGTGAGGTATGAGCAAGGGAGGTATACAATTCGACCCCAAGGCGGCATCGCTCATCATGCGTGAGGAAGTGGAGAGAGCACGGCAGCTTATCATCAACCACATACGTATCAACGGACAGAACGCATCGGGGCGAACGATAGCGAGCCTAAAGGTGGAGCAGCCCAGCGAGGAAGAAACCATCCTCTGGGGACACAAGCCATTCGGGGTGCTGGAGACCGGACGAAGAGCAGGCAAGATACCATACGGCTTCCGTGGCATCATCCGGCAGTGGATGAAAGACAAGGGACTGCACGGCAGACCTATCCCCTACAAGACCGACCGGGCACACAAGTACACTCCACAAGAGCGTGGCGATATGAGCATGGCAGGAGCCATCGCCCACACCATCGCCAACAAGGGTTCTAAACTGCACCGGACTGGCGGCAGGGCTGACGTATACAGCAACGTCGTGCCCGACACGATGAAGCGGCTCGGACAGCGACTTATTTCATTAATCCATCTTTCGGTGGGAAGTATCAAACTAAACAATGAGACGGTATGAGACAGGCAGTGAACAACGGATATATTTTTTTCTACCCCGATGAAGTATACTTTGCATTTTTGCCTTGCATTATCAAAGCAATTGGAAGTAACCTTTCGTGTATTGAGGTAATAATCAGATGTGGCAAAACGGAACGAGCCTACAATGTGGAGGCGTTCAACGGAGAGTGTATAACAGACTTCAAAGCATACGTGCAAGCCATTTTCGATGGACGCATCAATGCAGGCGTGGACTGGACGATAAACTATGACGTCAATAACTTATCCCAGTACATAAGAGTTGAGGTTAACGCATACGATGACAGAGACGGACAGCTTGCGAGCATCGAATTCACTACGAACGTAGTATGGGGTGCGCCAAGGTTCGGGGAGACCTGGAACGGCTACAAACGCCTTACGTGGTTCACCAACTATCCGTTCTCTTTTGGTATGTATTTAAGTATGGCGGACACCAAACTGCTTATAGGTTACGAGGGAGCACCCAACAAGCTGCTTGAGATTCCGACCACCAACATGATAGACTTCAATGCAGCCATCTTACCAAGCGGTGCCAGGTACTGGAACATCTACGACTACGATGGAGAGATTCAGCAGGGAACGTTTGACAATACTTACGACCTTACTTTCAGTCTAGCCACCGGTGGCAAGCAGTCACTATTGCTGCGCATCGACAGAGACGATACCGAGAGCGGCATCTATCTGCGTTGGATTGACCGACACGGATTCATCCGCTATTGGCTCTTTGCGTCTGGGGAGGAAACGAGAGAGATTACCAGCGACCTTAGTTTCATACGCAACAATCTGTGCGGATACAGCGACATATACGGCTACGTTGGCGACAGCGGAAGAAGGCAGGGATACGAGCGCACGGATTCAATCAAACTTTGTGCTCCGTTGGTTGACAGTGATACGTTCGATATGCTGCAAGACCTAGCCAGCAGCCCAGTCGTTGACATGTACCTAGGGGGAGACTGGACGCAAGAGGAAGACCAGTGGACGAGCGTAACAATCAAGGCAGGAAGCTACACGAAGAGCACAGCTTGCTTGCAGGATTTCGTATGCGAAATGATAATCAATAACATTAACGTTCAGAGATTATGACAGACCAGCAACTTTATATAGACGGTGTTTTGATGGATTTGCCGGAGAGCACCGATGTGGTGCTCGACATTAAGAGCAACCTTTTTCGTGACGTCACAAAAATGACCTCAAACTACACGTACACCATCCAGTTACCACGGACGGTGCATAATCTTTCAGTATTGCAGCAAGCGGACAGACCGAAGAGCGGCAGCAGATACCCCTATATTTTCCATAAGTGCAGTTATTTCCGTGGAGGTGTGCAAATTATCAAGGACGGACGATTGAACGTTCTGAGCATCGAGGAAAGCATCGAGGTTTCAATCTACTGGGGTATAATGCTAGCGTTCACGAAGCTACTGGAGAGCGGAATGAAACTGAACGAACTGGGAGTGACAGACAGAGTGCTTTTTGAAAAGTACAACACACCGAACACAAGGGAGGAAGCTGTGAGCAAGGGGATATTCTTTGCTTATTACAATCCATACCGAATTGAGAGCAAAGATAACTTTGGTATTAATCTGGTGCAGAGGAATAAGTATACCACGACACAATACCCGCCTAGCCGTGGACGCATCAGAACTGGAACAGAGGCAGGAAAGTACATCAGTGGAAATATAGAGAACGCACCGGACACGATTTGTGCTCTTATCCCTTTCTTGCCATCATCAACGGCAAATGTGCAAGCGCAAGGAAAGGGCGATTACAGAAGCTATGCGGTACTGGATAAGTACATGCGGGTTATATCCGTGAGCGGAGAAGATGAGACGCTGGACGAATATACCATCAGAGGAGAGGCAAGGGCTGCGTACCTTGTAGTGAATGCGCCTGCCGAATATTACGGCACTTTATCGCTATCTGTTACCGGGCTGACACCTATGTACGAAATGATAGATGGCGATAATAAAGAGGATTTCGTGGGCGATGAGGTGGCGGTGAACGAATATAAGACTTCTCCAAAATTCTTGCAGCCATGTGTGACTGTAAACTGGCTATTGTCAAGGATAGCGAGGAAGACGGGCGTATCTTTCGTTTGGCAGGATGATGAAGCAAAGAAGATGTTGAACAACCTCGTTGTGCCTATCATCAACAACAAGGCAGACGACAAGACAATTATCGGTAATCTGACCGCAGACGTTAAGAGCCGGTACGGACTAGGTGCGCTTTCCTTTTCCGTCAACAACTCATTGACATCAGTCACGCCAAGCACTGGCAGCGATGTACAGAAACTGACGATAACGAAGGATTGCGAACTGACCTTTGATGTGCAAGTGCAATACTACGTCAGACATCAGTTTGAAGACGCAGCGGAGATTCAGTTGCCTATGGGTGTGAAAATGACCGTAACAACACCAAGTACTACTGGAGGTGAGGCATCCACGCAGGAATACGAGTTCGGAGATTTGGAATACGAGGATGGGCAGGACAAGTACCCGGTCGTACTACGCAGCTATGCTATCGATGGCTATCTTTATTTACTTTCGGCAGGAACAAACACAATATCGCTAAAGAAGGATGATGTACTGACGTTTGAGACTATCATGCACGGAATAAACACAGTTAACCTGCCTTCCGTTTATGGTGGAAAAATCACAGCGAGAGTCAAGATTGGAGATAGCGTGCCGATTGGGGGAAGTTTCCCTATCGGCATAAATCTACCTGAAATCGAGGTAACAAACTTCATTAAGTTTCTGGCTTTGATAACTGGCTCATTCCCTAGACAGCTGACAAATAGCACGCAAGTACAGTTCGTTATGTTTTCCAGCGTCTGGAGCAACAAGGCGAATGCCTACAACTGGAGCGGAAAACTCATTCCGTATGATCGCCAAGGCTCGCCACGAAAAAGCGAGTATACCGTTTCTGACTTCATGCAGCACAACCGCTACAAGTGGAAGGAAGACGAAGAGACAACTGGAGACTATGATGCAGACCTCGCAATCAGCAACACAACTTTGGACTACGAGCAGGACACGTGGACGCTACCTTTTGCAGCCAGCGATGACAACCGCATACCGATAAGAACACTTGATTCTTTCGGTATGAAGAATGGTGGAGAGTATAAGGGATGCAAGGAGCGAATAATGACGCTAAGAGATGATAAGGAGCAAGCTGCACTTCGATTTGGTATTGACCTTCAGAACATATTCGATACGAAGTACAAGCAGCTTGCAGCAAGTATCGCCAGGGCGCACGTAATCACGGAACGGCTCAATCTGTCAGACTTGGATATACTAGATTTTGACGAAACGAAGCCAGTGTACCTTGCACAGTATGGCGCATATTTCGCGGTTCTCGAAATCAAGACAACAAGCAGCGGATATTGCGAGGTTACAATGATAGAGTTGAACAACTAAAAAGAACGAACTATGGTAAGTGAAGACAAACAGCAGATTCTTGACATCAAGGTCAAGTACGAGGATGCAATCTATGGCATCATCAGATACAAGGAGAAGATAGACCAGTTGAAGGCAAGCATCAAGGACTTGCAGCAGCAGGAAAAAGACAAGACCATCACAACCAACGAGATGAAGGTTCAGACGGAAGCCATCAACGCAACCATCAAGGAGTATCAATACAACGTGCGTGCCCTGCAGAAGGAGATCCAAAACAACGTGCGCACAGAAAACGAGCAGGAGGGCAGCTTGAAACAGCTGCGTGCCCAGCTTTCCAATGCCACCAAGAAGTATGACGAAATGGCGAAGGCAGAGCGTGAGGGAGCAAAGGGGCAGGCACTGCAGAAACACATCAATGAGATTACCAATGAACTAAAACTGGCAGAGGAGCAGACCCAGCGATACTACCGGAATGTTGGTAATTATTACAACTCAATGCTCGACCTTGCAGCCGACCTCCAGCACGTTGTACCGATGGGTGGCGGTGGAGGTGTTGGCGAAGGCGTCAGCAACTTTGCGAACACTGTAGTGAACCTCGGACAGACAGTTAAGGGCATCATCCCTAACATCAAGGCTTTTGGCTCAACCCTTCTTGGATTGGCAACGAACCCGGTTTTCCTGGGATTGGCAGGAGTTGCAGGCGCAGGAATGGCATTCAAGTGGTGGTTTGACTACAACAAGGGCATCATGGAAGCCACACGACTGACAAGGGAGTTCACTGGCTACACCGGGGAAGCATTGGAGACGATGAGGAACAGCATCGCAGCCACAGCGGACACGATGGGAAAGGATTTCAATGACGTGCTCGCTACAGCTGACAATCTCATGGCGAACTACCACCTATCTGGCGAGGAAGCGATGAAGGTTATCAACGATGGCTTTGCAAGCGGTGCAGACCTGTCGGGCGATATGCTCAACAAGATACAGCAATATGCGCCTACCTTCCACGATGCAGGTATCGGTGCAGACCAGCTTGTGGCGATATTGCAGCAGACACGAAGCGGCATTTTCAGCGATAAGGGTCTAGACATTATCACGATGGCTAGCAAAAAAATCCGAGAAATGAGCACAGCAACATCTGCAAGCCTTGATGCTATCGGCATATCATCAAAGCAAGTGCAGGAAGACCTAGCCAAAGGAACGAAAAGTACCTTCGATGTTATCCAAGAGGTCAGCACAAAGATGAAGAACTTCGGAGCGGACAGCCAGCAGGTGGGCGATGTTCTGAAAAACGTCTTCGGAAAGCAGGGAGCGCAAGCAGGTATTCAGCTCATCGAGCAGCTAGACACGATGACGACAGACATCGAAGAAGTGAAGAAGCAGACCGGAGAGTGGGGAGAGACGCAGCTGGAGAACATCAAGCTGCACAAGGAACTGAACAGCTACCTTTCATCGATGTTCGATATGAGCCAGCACGGATTCGAGGAGATGATCGAGAAGGGCAAGATGTTCGGCACAAAGATTCTCATACAGATAATGAAGGGTTTGTTCAATACTATCAACTACTTCATCGACTGGTACAATGAAAGCCTTCTGTTGCGAGGGATAATCAATACACTCGGCACAAGTTTCCGCTTGATGTGGAACGCAATCAAGCTTGTATGCAATCTTGGAATAGACGCATTCAAGAGGATGGGCTTTGCAGCCAAGGGCATGCTTGATATTCTCGAAGGTATCGTTACATTCGACCTATCCAAGGCACAGAAGGGATTCAAGGAGATATTCGACATTTCCGGCACTATCAAGGAAGCATGGCACGACATCAAGAACGCTGGCATCGAGATAGGAAATTCCTTTGCTGACGGATTCGAGAACACCGTGAACGGAAGACTGAACCATCTAAAACTTGCGAACCTAGACGGTGGAGCGACCAGTAGCGAGCCAACGAACGGAAACAAGGGAACAACACCAGCAGCCAAGGGCAGCACTGCCAAGACAAAGGCACAGATAGCCAAGGAGAAAGCGGAAGCCAAGGCAGAGGCAGAGCGCAGGAAGAAGCAGGAAAAGGAATTGCAGGCACAGATTGCTCTTATCCAGTATCAGTACAACGAGCAAGTAATGGACGCAAAGAAGCGATACCTCGCAGGTATGTATGACAACGAGCGAGACTACAACAACGACCTCGAACAGCTGGAGAAGAACATGGTGGCAAGGAGCATTGACGCATACGTGGCGGCAGGGAAAATCGGAGCAGAAAAGGCACAGGAAATGCAGGCAAAACTTCTCGACATCATGATAAAGGCAAAAGCGGACTTGAAGAATCAAGCCAAGGAGATTGTGGACGAACTCAACAAGGAGTTCGAGGACGCAGAGAAGGCACGCAAGGATGCGGACATCATGAACGGTGGCACTGGAGAGGAAGACGATGCAGCCAAGCTGGAGAGATACAAGGCTTTCCTTCAGAGCAAGATGGACGCCTACAAGAACTATGCAGCCGTGCAAGAGCAGCTACAGCAGGGACTGCACGATACAACTTTGCAGTTGCAAGCTGAGGAAAACGAGAAAAAGAAGCAGTTGACAGAAGAACAACTTCAAAACATGAAAAACTATATTTTGGCAGTTGGAGATGCTTTTGTCGATTTCTTTAATAGTGAAGATAAATCTTTTCATTCTTTTCTGAAATCTTTACTTAGCTCTTTGCTGGATGCCGTAGAGATAGCCATGGAGGCACAATACATTGAAATCCTAGGAAGAAGCTTAACTAAACTCGGATGGGCAGGCGTGGCAGATGCAGCGGCAAAGCTTGCATTGCTTAAGGCAGCCTTTGCAGGAGCAAAAGCACTCGTCAAGGGATTTTCCACTGGTGGCTACGTCCAAGGCTCTGGAACCGGAACGAGCGACAGCATCCCGGCAAGGCTTAGTAATGGCGAGAGCGTAATGACCGCCAAGGCGACTTCGATGTTCAGCCCTATATTATCCGCATTCAACCAGCTAGGCGGTGGCGTTCCTATCGTAGTAAACAACGGAGGCAGCAACATCGGCATGGATATGCTGGCGGCAGCTGTAGCAAGAGGGTATCAGATGGCTCCACAGCCAGTAGTGAGCGTGGAGGAGATAAACCGAACCCAGCGGAGAGTGCAGACGATAGAAAATATCGGCAGGCTCTAAGGTTGCAGTTATTTCATCAAGATTTGCGTTCTGAGCGGTTTTCGCTTGAAGGTGGTAAAGTTACACACCCAAGGCGATAAAAGCCGCTTAGAGCGCAAAATTTAGGCTTGTTTAGAAAAATTAACTGCTTACGAGATAAACATATTGAAAAATATCGTATCTTTGCAGCGTTTTAAAACTTAAAAAATACCGATACAATGGCAAAACTCAGAATATACAACGACATCGACAGCCAAGACAACAAGTTTTGGTATCAATGGTGTGGAGGCGACTGCGTATGTTTTCAGGATATAGATGCTTTTGCGGCAAGCATACCGAAAGACGATGATACAATCGATATGCGCATCTTCTGCAATGGCGGCTCGGTGATTGAAGGCTGGGCAATCTACGACCGACTGCGACAGAGCGGCAAGAAGATTTCCTGCACCGTGGAGGGTAAGGCAGCATCCATGGCAACAATCATCATGCTCGCAGCACCAAAGGAGAGCCGCAAGGCATACGAGAACGCTGCCTTCCTGCTGCACAATCCGTATGTTCCTGGCTGGGGGTTGGGCGACCAGCTGAGCGCAAAGGACTTGAAGAACCTGGGCGAGGAAATGCAGATGTGGCAGGATAAGTTTGTGGACGCATACGTAGAGCGGTGCGAGTGCGACCGGGAAGAGATACAGACCTTGATGGATAAGGACATCTTCATCAACACCAGCGAAGCATTGCGCCTAGGTCTTATCAGCAGCACCGTTGCACCAATCAGCGCAAGCGCATCGAAACGCAACATAGAACAATTCATTAATTCAAAACAACAAAATCCAAAAGCAATGGAGAAAAAGACAGAAGTAAAGGCTTCTCTCCTCGACAAGATTCTCGCCAAGTTGGGCGTGAAGACACTGGAGGAAGCAGAGCAGGCGGTGGCAGAGCCACAAGCCAAGGCAGAACCAAAGGCGATGGAACTCAACACAGCAGACGGACAGACACTGACCGTTGAGCGTGAAGAGGGAGATCCACAAGTTGGCGACAAGGCAAGTCCGGACGGAACGTTTGAGATGCCGGACGGTAAGACAATTGTTGTCGAAGACGGTGTAATTACCGACATTCAGACCGCAGGCAATGAAGGCGGTGAAGGCAATGAAGGCGGTGAGGGCGGCAGCGCATCAAGCACCGACAACGAAACCGTAGCCAAGTTGAAGCAGCAGGTAGCAGCACTCAAGCAGCAGTTGAACGCTATCAAGGCACAGCTGGCAGGCGCACAGAAACTCGCAAAGAGCAAGGAAGACATGCGCATCCTGAATGCCGTGAAGATGGCAGGCGGTGCTGAGAAGGTGCTGGCAGGCTACAGCAGCCACTACCAGCCAGCACAGCGACAGCCAAGCGGCAAGGGCGCAGGCGACAACGTGAACCCAGTCGAGGAAGGCAAGAACGCTATCAAGGAGAGACTTGCTAAACTCCACAAAAAGGGCAAGAAATAATCAAGTATTAACCCATTAAATCAAAAGAAAATAATGGCAGGATTTACAAAACAGCAGCTCGAGAACCTTAAACTCGAGCCGGAAAACCTCGCAAGCATCAAGGATGCAGTGCAGGAAACCTTCTACAACGATGAAGACTTCTCTTCATTCGTGAACATCATGAAGGTCAAGAACGATGATCCAATCGCACTTATCGGTGAGATGGAAATGGTCGGTAAGGCAGGTGGCGGTTGCGACCCTACCTATGAAGAGAAGGGTATCGCCAACTCTCAGAAGCGTTGGGAACTCGGACAGTGGGAGATTCCTATCAAGATTTGCTACGAAGCATTGAAGGGTTCAATCGCAGAATACAGCCTTAAGACTGGAACAGTCATTGGCGACCTTACCAGCACAGACTTCATGACCATCTACACCGATGCACTCCAGCGAGCCATGCAGCAGATGATTTGGCGTTTCGGCTGGTTTGGCGACAAGGCGGCAGCATTGGCAGGTGCAGGTGGCGGCAAGCTAACAGCAGGGTCGGACGTTAGCATGTTCAACGTCTGTGACGGTCTGTTCAAGCGCATCTTTACAGCCACAGCAGCAAAGAACCATACCACCATTGCAGCCAACAGCGAGACCACGGCAGCAGCGCAGGTTTCAGCACTTCGCAAGAAGGGTGCAGCTACAGCAGTCGTAGACACCATCTTGATGGACGTAGACACACGTATCATTGACGATAGCGATGCAGTGTTGCTCATGACACGCTCGCTTGCTGACGCATTGACCTACGACATCAAGCAGACCTACCACGATATTATGCCGTGGGAAAAGGTGTTCGATGGCTTCGATGTAGCGACCTACAACGGAGTGAAGATTGCTCGTGTCGGCATCTGGGATAGAATGATTAACGCATACGAGAAGGGCGAGACGACAGTCAACCTTCCACACCGTGCGGTATTCTGTAACCCTAAACACCTTATGGTGGGCACTGATGCCGATGCACTCATTAGCGACCTCGACATCTGGTTCGACCAGAAGGAGCGCAGAAACTATCTCTATGCTACCGGTAAGATTGGTACGGCTCTCCTCGAAGAGGACATGATCCATGCAGCTTACTAATCGCTCCAAATTTTCAGTTTAGTATTAAGTTATTTTTGACAATCCTCAACACCCACAAAACGGTGTTGGGGATATAACAATTTTAAAACGAATTAATATGGCAACAACTTGCGAGAGCCTTATCGCCCAGGACATCATCATCCCTTGCGAAGACCAAGTAACAAAGGGATTGGAGGGCGATGGAATTATCATCAACCGAGACGACATCGACTTCACCAAGTCCGTTGTAGCGGGCAATATAATTAAAACATTAGTTTTGAAGACTGGCAAGAAAGCATACGCTATCCGGCAGGAAGGCAGCAAGCCATTCACTGGAACCAAGACAGAGCTGACCGTTGGCACGTATCGCAACAGCTGGAAGAATACCGTAGCAGTCGTGGTATTGGCAAACACACCTGACGTTTGCGCAAATATCATTGACGGACTGGCGAACGGAAAGTTCGTTATCATCCTGCGCAACCTCTCAAAGGGAGCGGACGGAAATGCAGAGTATCAGGTGTTCGGATATGCGCAGGCACTGAAGGCAAGTGCAGGCGAGAACGACAAGTACTCTGACGACACCGAGGGTGGCTGGCTTATCACGCTGGAAGAGGAGAGTGTACCGAAGGCAGCTTATTTCTTCTTCGACACAGACAGCGAGACCACAGCAGCCAAGTATAAGAGCCTTCTGACGGAAGCAGCAGCGTAGCCTATGACATACAAGGAAGCAACAGCCAAGGTCGAGGAGTTGAAGGCACGTTTCGACAGTCCCTTTGATGCAACCGACAAGGCAGTTATCGAAACTCTATATTTAGCGGTAACACGAAAGCGGTTTGTACCGACAACCTGCCAGCAGTGTTACCACGATGCTTTGATTGAAATTTATCTAAAACTCAAAAAAGAAAAGGCAATGCCAAAAACATGTAATTACGCCATGAAGGCAGGTTTCATCATTTCCTGCCCGGACTTCTACCATGGTAAGATTTTCACGAACGAGAACCTGACCGACAAGGTAGCGCATGAATATCTGACGAAGTACCCACACATGGAAGGCTACTTCCAGAAGATACCCAGCGATGAACTCATCGAGAACAAGCAGCAACCAGAAGGCAGCGACAGCAAGCAGCAGCCAGAAGGCAGCGGTGCAGATGATACAGCAGGGAAAGATCCTGCCGAAAAAGCAGCAGGCAGCGACAAGAAGAAAGACATCGACCAAGCCGAGAAAGCAGGCAAGGAAGAGTAACAAAACAACAAGCAAAACGACACAAGCAGTATGAACGTTAAGACAGTTAAGAAGCCAAAGCAAAGGGTTGATATTGGCTACGTCAGCCGATTCAAGATGCAGAAATACGGATATGATAATCTTTATCCGCAGAACCTCGCACGCATCACGGAAGCCAGCGGAACGGCAATGCTGTGCCTTAACCGATATGCCCGATTCATTGAGGGCTACGGCTTTGATAGCGACATTCTAGCAGCGTTGGCGATGAACCAGCAGGGGGACACGGCAGACGATTTGCTCCGGAACGTAGCGCAAGACCTCGCACGCTTTGGAGGCTTCGCCCTTCACGTAAACTACAACGTTCTAGGGCAGGTGTCGAGCGTGAGCCACGTACCCTTTGAGAACTGCCGCCTTGAAGAGACGGACGACAAAGGGAACGTGGCGCACGTCTTGCTGCATCCTGACTGGGAGCAGAAGAAAACGAGGAACGGAAAGCGATTGATGGTGAACGAGAAGACAATCGAGCGCATCAACATCTTCAATCCCGACCCCGACATCGTCCTTGGACAGATTGAAAACGCAGGAGGCATCGACAGCTACAAGGGGCAGGTTCTGTGGCAGAGCCTAGACGGACAGTTTATCTATCCTACAGCCAGCTACGATTCAGCCATCACTGAGATTTCGACCGATGAGGGATTGGGCAACGTCAAGATGAGGAACGTCCGCAACAACTTCCTCGTATCGTGTATGCTCGTAACCAAGAAGGGCGTGCCTAAGTTCAACGAGGAAGGCGAAGAGGTGGAGAGCGGACAGATGATTTCCGATGAAGACCTTTTGCAGTTCCAAGGGGACGAGAGCACAGCGAAGATTCTTGCTGTAGAGGTTGAGAACGAGGAAGACGAACCGAAGGTTGTCGCCTTCCCAACGAAGAACTTCGACAAGGAGTTCAGCGTAACCGACAGCAGCGTTATCGAGCGCATCTACGCACAGTTCCATCAAGAACTCTTCTACTCCATCAGAATTGGCAAGCTTGGATTCAGCGGACAAGTGATGCAGGATGCCTACGAGTACTATGCAGGCGAAGTGACAACCGAGCAGCGTTTCATCGAGCGAGCCTTTAAGAAAATTTTTAAGAACTGGCAAGACCCAGCCATTCAGAACCTAGACCCCAAGCTACAGCCGTTGAAGTATATCAGCAGCGAGGTGGCAGGGAACAACACGATAGATTGATTGAGCCTATGGGAGAACAGAGAAAACAACTTATCACGGTTGATCAGTTCCGAGAACTGGCACGACCGACCAGCACACACCTAGATGAGGATGGTGTGAACGCATACATTCGGGAATGCGAAGATGCGAATATCATACCAGCCATAGGGTATGAGCGGTTCAAGGCAGCGACCGAGCAGGGAGAGTGGGGCGATTCAGTATTGCCCGATTTCCAGCCTGCAACTTTCCTGGACGGTGGGGAATACACCACCAAGAAGGAGGGCGATTGCAGCCAAGACGAAACCAAGGTACAGAAGTACACAAGCGGAATACGCAAGGCACTCGCTTATTTCACGTATGCGAGGCTTTTTCGTGCCGATGGCACAATTATAAGCCGAGCAGGTGGAATGCGCCATAGAGACGATTATTCAGACCATGTTCAGGACTTATCGAGCAACAAGCAATACAACGACATCATGGATATTGCAGAAAGATATTTATCAGATGCACTCGAATACCTCAAGGCATTCACCCCAAAAGGGGAGGTGAAGCCACAGCGAGGAACGAGGGCACACATTCACGCAATAGGCAACTAAAAGCACATAAGCTATGAACGAGGATATTCAAAAAATGCTCCGTATGGCAGAGCAGATACGAGACGCAACGCAGGTTGGAGAGAACACAGCGGTGCGTGTCGGCACTGAAATTTACGACATCGTTGTCGAGTTAAACAAGATGCTTGCCATGATGGACGATAAACTGGAGAACGATGCGGTCGTTAGGATTATCAAGAGTGAACTCGCCAAGATAACAATAACGGAAGCGCAAATTGCGGATGGGGCGATAACGGCAGCGAAGCTTGCCGATGGCTCTGTAAAGAACAGACACCTAGCATCCAATTGTGTGACCTCAGATAAAATACAACCGGGAGCGGTCAAACACGACCATCTGACCGAGGACTGTATATCAACTGGAAACATCAGGGACGGCAGCGTGACAGCAAAAAAACTCGGCACGGATATCTACAAGGACATTGCAAACAAAGTGACCGACATCGTGACGAAGGACTTCCCTCCAGCAATCACGGAGGAACAGATAACAGATATTACTAGTAAATAACAATTTAAAACAATAGATTATGCAATTTTTAGACGCAATTGGACTTGCTTACTTTTGGGAGAAGATTAAAAGCTGGGTAGGCAAGAACTATTTATCATTAAAAGGTGGAAATATTGAGGGTTCTATACAAATAGATAATGATGAGGGCATAGGATTAAGAATAATAGATGGTACATCATATTCAAACAAAAACCTTACTATCTCTCCAACTCGTATAACAATGAGTTATATAGATGATGACTCAGAGGGTGGACATCCCGAAATAAATGACTTAGATATTCAGAAAGGATTAATTACTGCTAGGTCTTTTACTATGATTGGTGGTACTTCTGCACAAGCTCTTATAGCAGATGGTTCAGTTAAAGGGATTGGTTCAGCTAATGGCATCGCAGGTCTAGACGCAAACGGCAACGTGCCACTTGCCAATCTCGGCAATCTCGACACCACGGTGGCAGAGGTAGTGACCGCATTACCAACGAGCAACATCAAGCGACATATATACCTCGTGAAGGATTCCGACACCACCAACAATAAGTATGCGGAGTATGTCTACACTGGAGACATTTCGGCAGCGTACGATTCGACGAAGTGGGAGAAGCTGGGCGACTTCCGTGCGGACGTGGACTTGAAGGACTACTCGAAGAAGAACGAGACGATAAATGGCTTGACTTGGCAGTCAAGAGGTTCTAGTCTCGTACTACTTGCTACCTTAGCAGATGGCAATCAACGTTCAGAATTTATTCCTACTGCGAGCAGTTCCACAGCTGGAGCAATGAGTAATACCGATAAGGCTAAGTTGGACGGCATCGCTGCGAACGCAAACAATTATTCCCTTCCACTTGCAGCCAATGGTACACGAGGGGGTATCCAAATAGGCTATGCAGCCAATGGAAGAAACTATCCAGTGCAGTTGAGTGGAGAGAAGGCATATGTTAATGTTCCATGGACTGACACGAACACCACATATGGTTTAGCTACATCTACAAATGATGGTCTTATGAAGGCTAGCGATAAAGCTAAGCTTGATGGAATAGCTTCTGGAGCAACAGCAGACAGTGCAATAACTACAGCAGAGATAGATACATTATTTACTTAATAATAATTTTAAAAATTAATTAATATGAAGCTTTTAGATTTAAAAGGATTAAAACATTTACTTGAAAAGATAGTAAAGTATGATAAGGGAACATCTGATGTTAGTAGCATAAGTAATCTAACAGTAAATAGAATTAGAACAACATTCATACAATCTAAAGGTACATCAAGTATTGCACCTGCATATATAGTGTTTCCAGAGACTAATCAAATAGGCTTTAAAGCTGGTGACATTAGCATTGCTTTAGAAGCTTCTGAGACAGGTTTACACTTAAAAAAACATCCTCTTTTAGAATCTATATATCCTGAAGAAGCCGAAACACTTGAAAATCGGGATTTATTTATAATTATAGCAGATATTTTAGCTACACTTAAAGAGAAAGGAATTATAGAATGAGAAAGAGTACTGGTAGAGCAAAACCAGTAACTCCTAAAGCAGGAGTTACTAAAACCTCAAGAAGATATGCTTGTGGTGGTAAACTTGAACTCTAAGTCGCTGACTTTAGAAATTTAAAAGTAAGACAATATGAAGAAGAAACAATTACACGAAGCACTGGCTGTGCTTCTTACTAAATTATCATC